>Ga0326728_10000675_pt1 | contig 130076 bp, 115 predicted proteins | sample MB3enrmetagenome_FD_207602 | JGI IMG/M metagenome (GOLD analysis project Ga0326728, IMG submission 207602) | Lab enriched peat soil microbial communities from McLean, Ithaca, NY, United States - MB31MN | ecosystem: Environmental > Terrestrial > Soil > Wetlands > Peat | place: USA: New York...
CACGCGGACGAACTACACCGACTGGGGGGAGGTCGATCGGATCGTCCGCGCGTCGATCCGTCGACTCAACCACGCCCACTGCGTGACCAATTCACGACCCGCACTCCGCTGGTGGACGCGGCACTAGCCGTGTTTCTAGACGGTTGAGCGGACCCGCCCGACGCTTGCGTGCCTCTTCCCGCCGTCCGAGGTCCGCCGCGTCGATAGCCCCGGATTGGTCGTTCGCTCGATCGCCCCGTGGAGGCTTCTCCGCCGAGGGAGCGAGACGGCCGCTGCCGTTAGACCTGCCGTCCGACATCGTTCTTGTCGCATCAATAGAGGTCGCCTATTTCAGCCAGTTCCCCGAACAAAGCGCGACGCGGACCATGAAGCGCCACTCTCCGGTGTCCAACACTGCGACCTAACGTTTCGTGCCAAGAAGACGAGCTGGTCGACGTGCGCGCAGGCCTGAAAGGCCTTCTCGACGGCCGGGCCTCGTGTCCATTCCCGTGTTCTGCAGAAGGTCTCTCTCGGATGGCCCGATGTCGTTCCGGACCGATCTTCGGTGGATTTCCGAGATGTCCTGCCCGAAGCACATCGACTTCGAGAATAGGGAGATGTGGACACGGGGGGATTTGAACCCCCGACCTCTGCTTTGCGAAAGCAGCGATCTTCCACTGATCTACGTGCCCGGTGGAGCGGGCGAGCGGCGGCCAAGTTTAAGGATTTAGACGGCGCGCCGGCCGAGCCCCGCGAGGAAGGTGGGGCGATGTCGAGTCGAAGGGCCAGGAACCACGCCGAGGTCCGGATCGTCCGAGGGTTGATGTGGTCGGCGGTCCGACCGCCCGACCTTGCGGCCGCTAGGGTTCGCGCAAGAGGAGACGAGCGTACCGCACGAGCTCGACCAGGTGGTCGTGGATGAACCGGCGCGCGGCCTCGTCGGTCAGGCGACCGGCCGCGTTGAACTTCCGTGCCGCCATCCCCACGATCACCTCCGGCCGGTTGATGGGGAACATGTTGAGGAACACCATCGACTGCCGCAGGTCGTACTGGGCGCGCGCGCCTCCGATCATCCCGATGCTCGCGCTCATGATGCCGGCCGGCTTACCGTTCCAGACATTGTCCGCGTAGGGCCGCGAGCCCCAATCGAGCGCGTTCTTCTCGGCCGCGGAGAGGCCGTAGTTGTGCTCGTTCAGCGAGAAGAGGACCGCATCCGCGGCGCGGACCTTCTCCTTGAAGCGTCGCACCGGCTCCGGCGGGTTGCCCTCGTCGTCCTGGTTGAAGACCGGAAAGTCGCTGGTCTCGGCGATCTCGACCTGGGAACCCTCCGGCGCAAGCTCGACCGCCGCATGGAGGAGACCGGTGGAGTAGGCGTTCTTCCTCAGGCTCCCTGGGATGCCTAGGATCTTGAGGCCGATCATCCGCTTGGTTGGCCAGGCCCCTAGCGCGAAGGTCAGTTAACGGTCCGGGTCCGCGGCGGGATGTCCGCCGGAGGTGGGTGGCGACCCACCCGTCCGCGAAGCGCAGCGATTACGCCAGGGCGCTCGCGGTCCCGGGTCCGGGGGAGGTCTCGGCGGTCTTAGGACCAGCTTTGCGAGCCGGGGTCGCTCCGGTCACGGGTCCGGTCGTGGGCGGAGGAGCGTGGCCGTCCCCGTCCTTCGGAGAGACGGCCTTCCGGGCCAGACGGATAGCGCGCGCATCGGAGTCATACCGGAAGAGGTCGGCGTACCGGCCCCAGTTCACGATGTTCTGTTCCCCGCCGTCCGCCTTGGCGGTCGTGAACGAGACGATGTGGCCGAACTCCTCCTCGCTCAGGCAATGCTCCGAGCTGGCCTCCAGCGCGCGGAGGATCGTCCGGAACAGAGGGGTCCGCTTGAGCTGCTCCCGCACGAGCGCCTTGCGATCGCGGATCGACGCCGCGATGAGCTTTCGGCCAAGGTCCGTGAACGATACACGCCCCTCTTCGACCTTGACGAACTGGAGCAGCTCGGCGTACTCGAGCGCCGGAAAGATCTCGTCGATCTCGAGGTCGAGGTCGTCCGCCAAGAGGGCGACGTCCTCCGAGCCCTTGTGGTCGTTGAGGAGTACGAGCAGACCGAGCATCTCGTTCGGGCTGCATTTAGGGTACGTCGTCGCCACGGGGGACCTGGGTCAGCTCCTAAAGCTACGAGTGGCGCCTCGGTTTAACCTTTCTGCGCCGGCGAGGGGAGGGGGGTCGCCGCCCGGACGGGCGTCGGCGCGCCTCCCTCGGTGATGAGCGAGTAGACCTTATCGGTCAGGTCGTAGAACGCCGCCGACTTGCGGTCCCGGGGTCGCGGTAGGTCGATCGCGACATCCGCGAGGACGTGCCCGGGACGCCGCGAGAGGACCACGACCCGGTCGGCGAGCTGGATCGCCTCCTCGATGTTGTGCGTGACGAGGACCACGGCCTCCGGGGGAAGCTGCGGGTCCCTCCAGAGCTGGAGGACCTCCTCGCGAAGCCCTTCCGCCGTGAGCGCGTCGAGCGAGCTGAACGGTTCGTCCATCAGGAGGACGGCCGGCTCGACCGCAAGGGCGCGGGCGAGCCCGACCCTCTGGCGCATCCCGCCGGAGATCTCCCGCGGGTAGGCCTCCTCGAAGCCGTCAAGGCCGGTGACGCTCACGTAGCGCTCGACTTGGGAGGCGATGCGATCCGAGTCCCAGCCCAGCGCCTCGAGGCCAAAGGCGACGTTCTGGCTGACGGTCAACCACGGGAAGAGAGCGAAGCTCTGGAAGACCATCGCCATGCCCTTCGCCACCCCGTCGACCTTCTGGTCCCGGAACATGATCGAGCCGGCCGTCGGGTGGTCCAGTCCCTGGATCAGCCTCAGGAGCGTGGACTTGCCGCAGCCGGACGGCCCGACGATCGCGAGAAAGTCGGAGTCCTTGACGTCGAAGGTGATGTCCTGCATGATGGAGATCGTGCCATGGCGCGTCGGGAAGGACTTATCGACGTGGTCGACCCGAATGATCGACACCGCCCCCTCCCCCGGTCAGTCGTAGCGGTACCGCTCGACCGCCCGGCGGTACAGCGGTTTCCATAAGAGTTCGTTGATGGCGACCACGGTGCCGACGAGCGCCAGCAGCGCGGCCGCCATCAGCGCATTGCCCGAGGCGCCCAGCGCGTTGCCCTTGTCGATCAGCTCGCCGACGCCGAGCACGGCCAGCTGATGGTTCTTTCCCAGGCTGAGGTACTCCGCGACGATGAGCGTGTTCCAGCCGCCACCGAAGGCGGTGATGGAGCCGGTGATCAGCGCGGGGAAGATGCCAGGAAGGAGCACGCGACGGTAGAACTGCCGGCCCCGGAGGCCGTACGAGTGGGCCGCTTCCACAAGGTCCGGAGGCAAGGACCGGACTCCCGAGAGGATGTTGAAGAAGAGGTACCACATCATCCCGGTGAGCAGCATCAGGATCGCGGCGCCTTCGGGCGTGATGAACCGTATCAGCACGAAGATGATCACGGGAAAGAGCGCCGTGGCCGGGAACGAGGCGACCACTTCGATGACCGGCATCCCCAGCTTCTCGGCCCGCGTGCTGCGGGCCACGTGAATGGCGAGGGGGAGCGATACGGCCAAGCAGATCGCGTAGGCGGCCACGACGCGCAGGATTGAGGCCCCCATGGCCAACGGGACGAGCGCGATCTGCTGGCGGACCGCGGCCTCGATCGGGGACGTGAAGACATCGAAGACCGCGACGATGATCGTGATCAGCAGGAGCCAGCAGAAGACGAGGACGGATCCGGCCGCCGCGTAGTACGTGAGCGAGTGTCGTCGCGCGCTCGACGCACGGCCCGTACGCACCCTGATGGCCGCCAACTGGACGAAAGGCGTGCGGATTCGCGCCACGCCGGTTCGCACTCCTCGAGTGACGTACATCGTGGCGCGCCGGATCCGACCGGGCCGGTCCCCCACCGCCACTACGCCTCCGGCCTCCCCGGCGGGGGCCTGGTCGTAGCGGAACCTATCGGCCCAGCGGCTCAGCGGGCGCCAGAGCGCGAAGTCGAGGGCGACGATGAGCAGGACCAGGACAATGATGCCCGCGAGGAACTTGTCGGTGTTCCCCGCGCTCGCGGCGAACGAGAGATAGCTGCCGATACCGGTGAGGGCGTTCGAGGTGTTCGTGGTGAAGATCTCCGCCTCGACCAGGAAGAACCAGCCGGCGGTCCACGAGAGGACGGTGTTGTAGATGAGACGATTCACCGTGGCCGGAAAGAGGACCCTGCGGAACAACAGGAGGCCTCGAAGACGGAACGTCTCGGCGGCCTCCCTGAGCTCGGAAGGCAGGGTCTTCAGCGATTCGTAGACCCCAAAGACCATGTTCCATGCCATCGACGTGAAGATCAGGAACACGGACGCGAAGTTCGGACCCACGAAGCTTCCCGGGGTCGCGGCCGCGAGGATGGCGACCGCGAAGGGGAAGAAGCCGAGGATGGGGACCGACTGGAGGATGTCCAGGACGGGGATCATGACCCGCTCGCCGGTCCGGCGCGTCGCGGCGTAGTAGCCGTAGGCGAGTGCGAACCCGAGTGAAAGGGCGTACGCCGCGACCATCCGTGTGAACGAGTACAGGACAGCGACGCCCGCGAGGGGCAGAAAGGACGCGACGCGGTCCAGCGAGAGTCCGCTACTGACCGACGCGTAGACGCCGAAGGCGAGCGGAAGAGCGGCGTAGATCAGCGCCGACCGCCCGGCCGACCACCGGCGGGGTGGACGGGATTCCCGCGGAGTTCCGGCGGCGCGAGAAGGCTCCGAGCAGATCGAACCTCTCGGGGAGGACGTTTCGATCGTCAACGTTCGACCCTCCCGGCCGCAAGGTCGTGTCGTGCGTCGCGTCACTATAGGGTTTGGGTCGAGTTGAGCAGCGGGTCCCGCTCCACCGCCCCGGTCCCGACAACGTTTATCAACCGCCCGAAGCTGCCACACCCGTAGCCCCGTAGTGTAGTGGCCAATCATGCGAGACTCTGGATCTCGCGACGCAGGTTCGAACGCCGCGGGAGGCGCGACTCCCACCGGCCGGAACTCCTGCCGGGGCTACTTCTCCGAGGGCGTGGCAATGCCGATGCCGATGCGGGGGTGCTCCAGCTCGGCCAAACCCTCGGGACCACCCGAGGGGGCCAGCGAGGCAGGGCTTAGGACCCTGTTGCCTAGGGCATGCGCCGGTTCAAACGACGGCCCGGTCTACCCGGCCGGCCGCCGGAGATTCCGGCCCCCCGCATATCTCCCCTCGCTCGAAGGTTGACGTGGGTCTATGCCGGAGGACCGCACGCCTTCCTCCCCCTCGGACGTGCTCCGGCTGACCGCCTCCGGGGCCGACCGCCTCCTCGAAACCCTGGAACAGGCCGTCCCGAAACGGGCGCCGTACGTCGAGGTCCCACGCCTCCCGAGCGGCTCGGCGTTCGTCTTCGGGGATACGCACGGCGACTGGCGCTCGACGACCGAGGCCGTGCGAGCGTTCGAGGCCGCGGGACCGTCGTCGGTCCTGGTCGGTCTCGGGGACTACGTCGACCGGTCGCCCGCCGACCTCCCGTGCGGCGCCGTCGCGAACGCGGTCTACCTCCTCGGGCTCCAAGCCCGATTCCCCGAGAGGGTGTTCCTGCTCCAAGGCAACCACGAGACGGCGCGTCGGGTCGGCGCGCTCCCTCACACCCTGCCCGAGGAGGTGGAACGCCTCTGGGGCCCGGCCCCTGACCGCTACGGGCGGCTGATGGGGTTGCTCGAGAGAGGGCCCTTCGCCGCGTCGTTGCCGTGCGGTGCTTACCTGGCCCACGCGGGGTTCCCGAGGGGGGCACTTCCCTCCCCTTGGAGCGACGCTCTCCTCCAGGTCGACGACCGCCGTCTGGTCGAGCTGGTCTGGTCCGGTTGTGAGGTCTCCGGGGGGTGGCGAGGTGGGATCCCACCGTGGGGGGAGCGGGAGCTGGACCAATTCCTTCACGCCAGCGGGCTGACCACGTTCTGGCGGGGGCACGACCCCGACCTTGTCGGCCGCCCGCTGTACCACGGAAGGGCGATGACGCTCCACACCACCCGTTCCTACGCGCGCTACGGCGGGGTCCTCCTCGCGGTTCTGCCGCTCGACCGACCGCTCCCCAGCGTAGACGCCGCCGAGGTCAGGCACCTCACGACCGAGGGGCGGCGCCGGGGTCATTGATCCGGTCGGCCGGCCCACCCGCCTAGCTCCGAGCGAACAGCGCACGCTCCTCACGGACCAGCGCCTCCGGCGAGGAGGCACGCGCATACCTCTCGAGGCGCTCGCGATTGAGCTCCAAGAAGGCGGGGCCTCCCGCAAAACCGGCGAGAAGCTCGCGGGCTTCGTCGGGCCGGCCTACCAGGTGGAGCGCGGCGGCCAGGGCCTCCGCCGTGTTGAGCTCGCCGAGCCGGCCGAAGTGCTGGGGGTTCCCTGCGACCAGCATCGGAAGGCGTCGCGCCCGGGCGGGCTGGGCGGCGGCGGGGGGCGCCGGGTGCTTGGCGCGCTCGGCCGAGAGGCGGTTCCAGGAGCAGTCCACGGCGACGATCCCCGTGGCTACGGCTCGCGCTTGGTCGGCCAGGGTCAGGGGGACGGTGGAGTAAGGGTCGAGGACGATGGCCCGCCCGGCGGTGAGCGCCGAGCGCCGGATCTCCCTTGCGAGGCCCTGCCGGATCAAACGGCGCCCGGTGCAGGCCCGGGCATGGTCGTCCCCGATCAGCACCAGGCCGAGGCGGATCCGGGGCTCAGGGAGGCTGCGCGTACTCCCGGAAGATCGCATGAAGCTCGCGCGTCAGACGCAGCGCCTCCTCCCGGGGACGCTGCCACATGTTCCGACCGAAGATGATGCCGGTCGCCCCGGCGTCCATGGACGCGCGGACCTTCGCCAACAGCGCCTCGTCCGAGATCCTCTCCCCGCCGGAGACCAGGACGAGGGCGCGGCCCGCGCTCTCCACGACCTTGCGGAATGCCTGCTCGGGCCCGAGGCGCAGCGTGTTGTACGGCGCCGGGCTCTCGGCGTCCTTCTCGGACGGCGTCGGGTAGTTGACCTTCACGACGTCCGCGCCGAGCTCTAGCGCGACCCGAGCGGCGTAGTCGATGGCGTAGAGGCCATCCCGGCCTCCCTTCTTGGCGATCGCCTCGCCGCGGGGGTAGGCCCACACAACGAGCGGGAGCCCGAAGCGGTCGGCGTCCTGCCGGACCTCGAGCAACTGCCGGAAGTCCCGGTCCTGGGCGGGCGAGCCGACATAGACCGTGTAGCCCACCGCGTCGGCCCCGAGGCGCACGGCGTCCTCGACCGTGCCCGTCAGCGGGCTGAACGCGTGGGCGTCCGGGGGGATCGCCGTCTTCCCGTTCAGCTTGAGGATGAGCGGGACGTCGCCTGCGTACTCGTGGAAATACTTCTCGGCGAGGCCGATGTGCAGGGCGATCGCGCTGAAGCGGCCGTCCCGGGCAAGCTCGTACTGGTAGCTCGGGTCGAGCGAGTCCGGGTTCGCGAAGAAATCGACCGGCCCGTGCTCGAGGCCCTGGTCGATAGGCAGCACGAGGAGGGTCCCGCCGCCCGGACCGTGAGCGTACAGGAGCCGCTTGAGGCGGGCAAGCTTCCCGGGGGAGAGCCCAAGGTACCGTAGGGGCGGGCGTCGGCGTCGGACGCCGGCTTCCCGCCCGGTTTCGCCGGGGACCTCTGTCGAGGGTGGACGGACCGCTGGCTCGTTCATCGACGCTCCGTCCGCCAGACCGGCCCGCGCGATTTAACGATTGGCGCGCGCGCTCGACGCGGCGTCGTCCCGCCCGAACACACCTTTATCGCCCGGGGCCGCGTCGCCTCCACCTCCGGAGACGTTTCGCAGACCGATGCGACCCCAGGTCGTCCTCACGACCACTCTGCTCCTCAACGCGACGCTCTTCGTTGCGAACCTTTGGATCGCCCTGGTCTCCGGCAGTCGGACGGTCCTTGCCGAGGCGATCCTCACCGCAACGGACCTCATCGGCAGCGCTCTCCTTCTCTGGGGGCTTCGGCTCTCGAAGAGACCGGCGGACATCCACCATCCGTTCGGTTTCGGGAAAGAGCGGTTCTTCTGGGCGTTCGTCTCGATCGTCATCACCTTCACGATCGCCGGGATCGTCGCGCTCGTCACCGGCTTCGACCAGTGGGTCAATCCGCACCCGATCGGTGACCTCCTCGCGGGGCTGCTCGTCGTCGCCGCGACCCTCGCCGCAAGCGCGGCGGGGATGTCTGTGACCCTGCGAGAGCTGCGCCTCGGTCGCGAGACGCTCCAGGGACTGCTCGAATCGTCGCAGCAGGGGCTGAAGTCAGTCTTCTACCAGGATGCGGTCGCGATCGTCGGCGCGGTCGTGGCCCTCGGCGGCCTCCTCGTGGTCTACCGGACGCACCTGGATGCGATCGACGGGATGGTCGCTGCCTTCGAGGGATTCCTCCTGGTCGCGGCCGGGTTCATCCTCGCCGCCGAGAGCCGCGAGTACCTGGTCGGGCGGGCCCTCGCGCCCTTGCTGGCGCGCGACCTGCTCGGCCTGGTCGAACGCGACGCCCGCGTCGCCCGCGTGCGGTCGATCCAGTCGATGCAGCTCGGTCCGGACGATGCCCTGGTCGCCCTGAGGATCAACTTCCAGGACGGGCTGACGACCGACCAGCTCGAGATGGCGATCGACCAGATCGGCCACGCGGTCCGGACCGCCTACCCCGTCGTCCGACACTTGGTCATCGAACCGGAATCCTAGCGCGGGCGGCCTGGATCCATCGGACCACCGTGAGCCCGACCAGCACCACGGCGATCGCCCCGAAGTACGGGTAGAGGCCGGTGGTGCCGTACCGTCCGTAGAGCGCCGTCGACGACAGGAGCCCGACGAACATCCCGAGGGAGATCGTCAGCGAATAGATCGCCATCGTCGTCGCCCGTCCTTGCTCGGTCGCGAGGTCGGCGAGCGCGGCCAGCGCCGCAGGCCCGTAGGCCAGCGCGCACGCCACCCCTACCCCGACCCCGACGAGCAGCGGGACGCTCACTCCGTACCGCGCGAGGAGGCTCGCGCAGACGAGCACCAGGACGAAACCACCGGCGCCGACCGTCATCATCCGGGTCCGCCCGGCCCGGTCGGCGAGCCGTCCGAAGTACGGTTGGCTGATGACGAGGAGCGCGCCTCCCGCGCCAATCGCGATCGCGACGTAACCCGGACGGATGCCGACCCCTTCCGCCGCCGGGCCTAGGAAGACCAGCGCGGTCCCGAGCAGGCTGTAGATGGCGAGCCACGGAAGGGTGACGACCAGGACCGTCGAGCGGACGGCGCTGCGGACGATCCGTCGGAAGTCGAACGAGCGGGCCCGTGCCATGGCGACCTCCTTGCGCACGAGGGCTCCTCCTGCGAGAAGCCCGAGCAGGATCGCCGCCGCCCCCGCGAGGAACACTACGTCCAGCTTCGAGTTCGGGAGCACTTGCTCGATCCCGAGGCCGAAGGCGAAGCCCGCGATCCAGCCGAAGAGGTTCATCGCGTCGAACCTCCCCATCTCGTAGCCGCGCTCGTCGGCCGCCGCCCGGTCGGCGATCACCGCCAGGCTCGCGGCGAGGATCGCTCCGCTCGCGACCCCAAAGGCTAGGTTCGCGGCCCCGAGTGTCGGGACGGCGCGCGTCATCGAGATCCCCACGAACAAGAGGGCGGCGGCCCCCATCCCGGCGAACAGGACCGGGAACCGCCCCCACCGGTCGGCCGCGGCCCCGGCGAAGAGCACGGTCGAGAACTCGCCGATCGGCGCCAGCGAGCTCACGAACCCCGCGTTGCCGACGTCGCTCCCGCTCAGGCCGGTCGAATGGCCCGCGAGGTAGCTCGCGAAAACGGCGATCGTGATCCCGAACGCGAACCGGACGAAGAACGTGGCCGTGAACACCGCGGAGAGGGCCGGTCGGGTCGGCGTCGCGGCCGCAGGGACGCCATTCACCGCCGGGGGTCCGTCACGTCGGCCGGGCAGGGTTTTCGATCAGCTCGATCCACACGTCGTTCGGGTCGAGGATGAACGCGATCCGGTGCTGGCCGCCGGAGAGGCGGTACGGCTCGCGGGCGACGCGGACCCCCGCGCCGCGCACCTTGGCGAGGAGAGCGTCCAGGTCACGGACCTCGAAGGCGAGGTGGTCGAGCTGCTCGCCGGGCTCGACCTTATCCTTGCCGTCCCAGTGCGTGAGCTCGACCCGTGCCCCGGTCTCGGGGTCTCGGACGAAAGCGATCTCCGCGTGGTTCTCCGGGATCGCGCGCCGCCCGTCGGCCTCGAGCCCGAGGACCTCGGTGTAGAAGCGAAGGCTCTCGTCCATCCGACACACCGTGATCGAGGTGTGCAGGAACTTCATCGTGCTGGAGAGGTCCCACGCGCAGAAAACCGCGTCGGAAGGCCACTACGGGTGGCCGTAGACGACGCGGACCGGCTCGGTCCCCGTCGTCCAGTCGCCCTCGACCCGCACGAAGCCGAACCGCTCGAACTGGAAGATCTCGCGGGGCGGAGCCGAGGCAAGGGCGGCTTCGCCCAGGCCCTGCCGGTGGGTGCCATCGATATCTAGCACGTCGACCGCTAACGCCCCCGTCGCGCCGACCCACTGCAGTCGAGGCAACCGCTGGTTGGGCCGGCTCGTGAAGGCGGCCCGGAGCGTGCCGCCCGGAGGCGGGATCTGCGCCGGCAGTCGGACGTTGAGCAGGTCCTTGAGGCGAACCTCCTTACCGGCGTGCGCCACCACGTCCTCCCGTGCGAGGAAGAATGCCGGCCCGGCGCGGACCGTTCGCGCCCCGAGCTCGGCCCGGTCCGGATGGTTCGGCAGCTGGACCTCGGCGAGGTCGAACGGATACCCGTCGACCTCGACCTTCACGGGGTCGGCGACGAACGAGCGGCGGAAGGTGGTCGCGTCGATCCGCTTTCGGTTCTCCGCGTAGAGCGTCTCCGCGGGCACTTCGATGTCGGTGAGCGAAAGCCCGAAGGAGAGCGTGAACTCTCGGAGCGCGTCCATCGAGATGCCGCGCCGGTCGAGCGAGCGGAGCGACCAGCTCCGCGGGTCCGCCCAGCCGTCGTAAAGCCCCGAGCGCACCTCGCGATAGGACTTGCTCTTCGCGACCTTGGCCTCTCGGACCCGGAGGATCCCCCAGTGGAGGAACGGCGGGCCCGCGACCCCGAGGAAATCCCATAGGAACCGTTCCATCCGGTCCTCCATCACGAGGTCCTTGCCCCGGATGATGTGCGTCACGCCGAGCTCGACGTCGTCCACCGCCCACGAGAACTCGAGCAGCGGCCAGACCGTGTACCTGTGGCCGACGCGGGGATGGTCGATGTCGCTGATGCGGAACAGCACGCGGTCCCGGAACGCCGGGTCCGGGTCGGCGAGGTCCGTCCTCAGCCGAAGGACCGCCTCCCCCGGGCCGTAGGCGTTGCCGAGCATCCTCTCCCACCCCTCGAGGGCCTCGGCGGGGCTCTGGGATCGCTCCGGGCACGCGCGCCCTTGAAGACGGTTCTCCCGGAGGAGCTCGGCCGGGCAGCGGCAGACGTACGCCCCACCCTTCTCGATGACGCGGCGGGCCCAGGGGTAGTGGAACGGGATCCGGTCGGACTTGTACAGGACGGCATCCGGTCGCACCCCGGCGAGCTCGCAGTCGCTGAGGATCATCTCGAAGAACTCGTTCTCCACTCGCTTCTCCTCGGAGCCGGCCGTGTCGTCGAAGACGAGCAGGAGCTTCCCCTGGTAGCGCTCCTGGTAGTACTGGTTGACGAACAGCATCCGCGCGTTCCCGATGTGGAGCCCTCCGCTAGGGAACGGCGCCATCCGTAGCACGACGTGCCCCGGGGACGCTCCCGGAAGCTCGGGCAGTTCGCCGGTCTCCTCCCGCCGCAGCGGGCGCCGCGGTGCCTCTGGGCCGCCCAGTCGGTCGAGGCGGTCAGCGAGCTCTCCGACCGGCACTCCCTCCACCTCCGCGACCAGAGTGGCAACGGCCGTGCGCAGCTCCTCCGCCCCGGCCCGCAAGCCGGCATCGGTCGCAAGGAGGCGCGCCACGACCGGTGCTGTCCGCGCGACTCCGTCGTGCTCGAGCGCGTTCTCCAGGACCGCGCGACGGGCGCGCCGCTCGACCTCCGGAGGGATTGGCATGGGCCGACGACCCGATTCCGAGTTAAAGCGGTTGGCGGGAGGGAGGTCGGTCCCGAGCGTCCCCGTTGGGGGCTCCCTGCGCGATCGCCTGGTCGACGGCCTCGGCAAGCGTGACCTCACCGCGGAGCACACGGTGGGCTGAGCTCCTCGAGATCGTCAGGCGACCCCCGCTCCGCTCGCGGCTCAGCCGCTGGATGTTCGCGATCTCGCCGGCGGTGATCGGCGCGACGAGGGGCTCGCGGACGGGGGAGCCCGGCGCGCCGCCGATGCGACGCGCCGAGAGGGCGTCCCTGGGGCGCCGTTTCCCCCGGGGGGTCGTTCCGTTCTCATCGACGAGCTCGACCGCCCGCCGTCGGGCGAGCAGGGCATTAACGATCCGGTTGCGAGCCGGCGGATCACCCGATCCTACGCGATAGACGACACGGCGGGACGGGAACCGGTGGTGGATCTGGACGGCGAGCGCCCCAGCGCTCTCGGGCGAGTCGAGGACCCCCTCGCCGAGCGAAACGCTGCCGCGCAGGATTGCGTAGCCCGGTCGGGGTCCCGGGTCGAAGCCGACGACGAGCTCCTCGCCGGGGTTCCCGGGGGCGAGGGCGTGGGCGATCGCGGCCCCGAGGGCCCGTCGGTCACCGCCTTCGGCGACCGACAGGACGCACGGGTGGTCGATCTCGGCGAGCTCCTCGTCGGACGTCAGCACGACCGCCACGCTCTCCGGAATGCGGTCGCCGGGAAGAAGGCTCACCGACGGGAAGCGCCGTTCCCGCAGGAACCCCGCGAGGTCATGGTAGAGCCCAGGGTCCCGGGTGACGAGCGCGACCGAGCGGTGTCTCACCGGCCTACCCGACGGCGCTTTAGCGAATTAACGTTGCGCCGGGTGTGCCCGTTTGCCTTCACTGCGGCGAGATCGGCGAGGAGGGTGCGCTTTTCTGCGCCAAGTGCGGCTTCACCCTGCCGCAGCCGGGGGCCACGCCGGCGTCCGAGCCCCCGCGGCCTTCCGGGCAGGTGCTACCGCCCGCCCCTCCTCCGGGGTTCCTGCGCACCCCGCCGTCGCCCCCTCTCCGGACCGCCCCCAGCGACGTGCCATCGGGGGTGTATGCCGTTCCCGCGCCCCAGGTCCCCGGGGCCGTGGCGCCGATCCCTCCTCCGCCGAACGCGAAGTACTGCATCCGGTGCGCGACGCTCATCTCTCGCGCGGCCGTCTACTGCCCGGTATGCCAGCAGCCCCAGGCATGAGGCCGGGGGGGCGCAAGGGGCGCCGCACCGGCCTGATGGTCCGGATCGCGGCCGAGAGGATCTCTGAACTCTTCGCTCTCGCCGAGAGGGAGGCAAGCGGCGATTCCCCTGAGCTGGCGGACCGCTACGTGCGGCTCGCCCGCCGGATCGGGATGCGGTACAACGTGCGCCTCCCGCCCGAGTGCTCGGAGGTCTACTGCCGCGGTTGCTCACGGTTCTGGGTCGAAGGGCGGACGGTGCGGACCCGGCTCCGTTCGGGCCGTCGTGTCCGGACCTGCCTCGCATGTGGCCGGGAGCGTAGGGTCCCGTACGGAGCTGCCGCCCGTCCTGACTCCGCCGCCGCCTCGCGGCCCCCGGGCGACGCGGTGAGGTCGGGGGGGATCGAGCCGAAACGGCGATGAGATAACCCCTCCGACCGTGGCCGCACCGAGCCGGGGTGGCCGAGCGGTCAAAGGCGGCAGACTCAAGATCTGCTCTCGCAGGAGTTCCCAGGTTCGAATCCTGGCCCCGGCAGCTGAAACTGACGCGCGAGCGCGTTCGAAATCCTGCCCGCCGTATCGCCGACCATCCACAGTTGGAAAGGGGTCCCTTGTGTGGGGGGGACCCGATAGGTCCCCCCTCGGGAATTCGGCGGAAGGAGGGAGGCCTCGCTTCCGCCGAACGAAGCGGTTGACGACGACCCTTTCCTAGAATGTCGGGCTCACGAGCAGGCTGCCCGACCCCCAGTTCGTGACGACCAGCGTGCCGTCGCCAGCGGGCGCATTGTAGTACGGCGTCGTGAACGACGTCGCTCCGGTCGTGGCAAACGTTCCCGTCCCAGGGACGAACCAGATGACATCGATCGGCTGCGTTCCCTGCGTGGAGATCGTCTCGTACACCGCGCTCCACGTCACGGCCTCCAAGGTCCCACCGGGGGTTGCCAGGGACGGCGTGGAGCTGTTGTCGTTCGAGTTCAACACCTCGTACACCCGTTGCGTGAACGTGCTGTACGCGTTCCCGTAGGCCCCGGGGCTCGGGGGTGCAATAGGGGTCGCCCCGTCCAGCGCGACCGAGTCGCTGCATCCCAGGCCCACCGCGTTCAGCTCCCCCATCACATGACCGACCGGCGTGCCACCAGAGCAGCCGCCCGTGCCCGTGTTGATCGGCGAATCGCCCATGAGATTCCCCGCGGTCCCGTAGTTCGAATCAGAAACTGCCACGACGTTCTTGGTCGGCGACACGCTCGAGTTGCTGGACGCCAACTTAGGCGCGGAGACCGTCCAGATTGCTCCGTCGAGGGTGGGGGACGACGTGGTGGAGTAACCGCAGTAGGGGAAGGCTTTGGTGGGAATCTGGGTCACCCAGCCGTTCGACTGGTTGTTCGCGACATTGATCGCACCCGCGCCATTGTAGGATAAGCCCTCGGGGTTCGAGAGGCCCGAGGTGGTCTCGCACACCAGGTTCGAGCCGGACATCGCGGTGACCGCCGAGCTGGCCGCCCACGTTACGTAGAACAAGCCCGGGCTGGAGGCAAACACCACATCCCAGGGATCCTGGAGCGGCTGGCCGCCGGGACTGGCCACGGCGTTGGTCACGTGACCGGTCTGGAGCCACACGACCCCACACTGCCCTGGGGCGGCCGGGTGTCCTGTCGTGCCCGGGGAGTAGGGAATGCCGAAGACCGAGATCGCATTCGACCCGCTGTCCGCTACTTCGAGCACGCCCCCCCTGTAGCTGGTCGACCACGTGGACGGCTCCCAGGCGAACGACTTGGCCCAGGCGATCCCTTGCGGGTTGTCCCCCTGGGGGATCGGATAGCTCTGGGGGCTGAAGGACGGCCCCCAGGCGGTGACATACCCCATCGTGGAGGGGGTCGAGGGGTCCTCGGTCACGTAGACGCAATTGTTGACGGCGTCGAAGGCTTCGCCCCAGGGTGCCGCAGTGGTGGTATTCAGGGTGCCGCACGCCCCGATTACCGTCACGTTGCTCGAGTCGAAGTTGGGTACGTACATGCAGCCGTTCGAGCTGTCGAACGCAACACCGTTGGGCTCCACCCCTACCGGGATTGATGAGACGACCACCTTGTTCGTCGCTCCGTTGATCACCGTCACGTTGTTGGAGTTCCAGTTGGTAACGTACAGGTAGCCGTTCGAGCTGTCGAACGCAACACCGTAGGGCTCCACTCCCACCGGGATGGACGGGACGACCACCTTGTTCGTCGCTCCGTTGATCACCGTCACGTTGTCCGACCCCCCGTTGGCCACGTACACATAGCCGTTCGAACTGTCGAACGCCGCAAGGGCGGGCCAACCTCCTACGGAGATCGACGGGACGACCACCGTGTTCGTCGCTCCGTTGATCACCGTCACGTTGTTCGAGCCGTAGTTGGTCACGTACACGTAGCCGTTCGAGCTGTCGAACGCGACACCGTTGGGCTGCACCCCCACCGGGATGGACGGGACGACCACCTTGTTCGTCGCCCCGTTGATCACCGTCACGTTGTTGGAGTAAAAATTGGTCACGTACACGTAGCCGTTCGAGCTGTCGAACGCCGCAGGGCCGGGGTTGTCCCCGACGGAGATGGACGGGATGACCACCTTGTTCGTCGCCCCGTTGATCACCGTCACGTTGTCCGGTCCAACGTTAACCACGTACAGGTAGCCGTTGGAGCTGTCGTACACCACAGAAGTAGGAAGTCCCTCGATGCCACCTGCCGGAATTGACGGGACGACCACCTTGTTCGTCGCTCCGTTGATCACCGTCACGTTGTCCGACCCAGCGTTGGCCACGTACACATAGCCGTTCGAACTGTCGAACGCCGCGTCCGCGGCCCAAGTCCCCACCGGGATGGACGGGACGACCACCGTGTTCGCAAGTCCCTGAATCGGGGTGCCGATTAGCGGAACGGTATAGGTGACCGGTTGGCAGACGAGGGTGACGGTCACGGTCCCGCTGACGAGCGTGGCCGTCCCGGCCGCGTTCGTGACGATGGTGAAATCATTCAGGTCCGACGTCGCGGTCCAGGTGTAACTCCCTGCGGCCAGGGAGAAGCTGAGCGGACCCACCCCGAATCCCATGCCCGAATGGAGGGTCAGGCCTTGGGTCACGTCGACCGTCCACTTAGCATTGGGTGGGCAGCTGATCGCGACGAACTTGAGCACCGGCTTCGGGGGATCCGTAGAATGCGCGGCCACGACGGCATTCCCTCCGAGCATCAACGCGGCCACCGCAATCCCACCTACCACGGACCAGATCGCCCTCTTGTTCGCGAGCATAGGTCGAGTGGGCGAAGACATCCCGCCACATACGCGGTCTGCCTTACCGGTAAGGTCGGCGAGGTCTCACCGAAGGAGTTCTCAAGGGAAACAGCTTACTGTGGCCAGAGAGTCTCGACTCCCGCGACCGGGCTCCCCCAGTACCTAGCACACGAGGAGCCTGATTTGAGGTCTCATGAAAGGGGCTCGTTTCGTGAGGACAGGCCACAGAGTCGAACGTTCGGACCGATCTCTAACGAGGGGGTTGTCTATGGGGTGCCTTCTCAAAGTCCCGGCGCCACCTCACCCTGACCCCTTCCCTCGATGAGGAGGGCTCTCTCACCCTCCCACATAGAACCTGAACGATTAGTGTAGATGTCTGGCCCCGGCATCAGAAAATCCTTGCACTTTGCCCTTCGGCCATCACCCTTGCAACAGGGGGGATTACGGCGGGACCGCGGCCCGGTGCGGACGGCAGCAGGCCCCGTGAGTTCCTCGCGGTCGTCCATCCAACGTTTCCGTCTCACGGGAGGATCGCGAAGCGACCCGCGGAGGCTAACTTCTACGCGTGTCCTTCGACGAACCAGATTCCGGCGCCTCCGTGAAGCTCCTCTTTCCCATGACTTCCCGAGCGAGTATTGCGGTCAATCCCACAACGACGAATAGGGCCGCCGCAGCGTAGAAGCAATAGTGAAACGCGTCTCTCGTCGGAAGCGTCAGGGAATGGCCCGCCACAGCGTATGTCGATACGAAGGTAGAGAGGATCGCTCCCGACACCGGGGCCCCAAGGCTTTGGCCGATGTATCGGAATGCCGTGTTCACTGAGGTTCCGAGACCCATCTCGCCCTTCTCCAAGGAAAGCACTAGGAGGTTCTGGACCGACACTGACATGAGACCGCCCCCCACAGCGTACACCGTCAGGCAAGCCCCGACCTCTACCGGACTCGTAGCCATAGAAAGTAGGAGGAAGCCGACCATTGCGACAGCGGATCCGCAGTAGAGAAATGGCTTCACTCCATACCGTGGAATCACTACACCCACCGAGTAGGCGACCGGTAGGACGACGACGACCACGGGCAGCAAGGAGAGTGCAGTCTGGATGATATTGAGTCCAAATCCGCTCGGGGCCGGCAACTGCATGAGGTACGTGAATGCCTGAAACACGATGTAGATCGACATCCCGAAAACGAGGATGATGACGTTGGAAATCAGGACGTTCCGTCGGCGCAACAGCTTGACATCTAGGACCGGTTCTGCCTGCCGACGCTCGTACAACGCGAGCAGCAGGATGGCTGCCAGGCCCCCGAGCAGAAACGCGAGGACGGGAGCAGATACCCATCCCCAAGTCGCTCCCTCAGACAATCCGAGAACGATCACAGTGAGGCAGACCCCGAGCCACGCAGCGCCAACATAGTCCAGGCGGACCCCGGGCTTCATGTTCGGCGATTCGCGAACAAAGAAGACGGTTAGAACGGTTAGGAGAAGAACGGTAGGCAGAGCCAGGTAGTAGTTTCCCTGCCAGTGATAATCGGAAGTGATCACCGCGCCCCCCAGGAGCCCAGCGGCCCCTCCTGCAAGCTGAATTGCGCTGATCAGTCCTTGGGCACGGGGAACCATTTCGCGCGGAAACTGCTCCCTGGCGAGACTGAAAGATAGCGGGATGGCCCCCAGCCCGATTCCCTGGAAGAATCGGGAAGCAGCGATAAGACCAAAGCTCGGAGCCAAGGACGTTGTCGTTGCGACCACTAGGTAGGCTGAGAGAGTGCAGACCATCAACCGCTTCTTGCCGTAGATGTCGCCGAGCTTGCCGACGATCGGCATGATGGCGACCCCGAACACCGTGTAGAGGGAGATCAGCAAACTCGTCTGAGCGATGCTCACCCCGTACTCCGTCGCAATCGTCGGGAGCGCCGGAGTGAGCATGGTATCGACATAGATGATTAGCGCCGGAATCAGGGCGAGCAGTACCAGCGTTCGGTTCGCGTAGGATCGGTCAAAGCTCCGACCCCGTGCTCGGGCCTCATCACCCGACCCACCCGGACTCTGTGCTAGTGATTGAGCCACGTCCACCCCTCCCGTATAGGATACTATGGTATCTTGCGAGAGGAAAGGCTATATTAGAAACTATCGTATCCTGTGTTCTATGAATCAATCGCGCGGGTCTGACCATCGAGGAACGGGTCGACAGTCCCCGATCATCTCACGTCGGAGGGGAGTTGTTCTCGAAGATGCCATTCTCCGGGCAACGTGGGCCGAGCTGGAGAGGGCGGGCTATGACGGCCTCACAATCGACAGCGTCGCGGCCCGAGCACATACGAGCAAGCCGGTAATCTACCGCCGGTGGAGAAACCGAGCTGAGCTCGTTTTGGCGGTTGTTCGGAGCCGGGTAGGAAGGACTGCCGACAACATTCCTGACACAGGAACCCTACGCGAGGATGTCCTCCAGCTGCTGCGTGCACAGAATACACGGTTCCGGCGAATCCCCAAGGACGTCTTGCCCGGCCTCCTCGGAGATGTTCCCTCGTTGGAGAAGGCGGGTCATCCTGTGTTCGAGGTCGTGCCCGGTGTCATGGCCGTGGTTCTACAGCGTGCCCGAGGCCGGGGCGAAGTTTCAGCGAACCGGATTTCGTCTCGAATAGCACGGTTGCCGTTCGACCTTTTCCGTCACGAACTGATCGTCACGCAAGACGTGGTTCCCGATTCCGTTTTGGAAGAGATTGTGGACCATATCTTCCTCCCTCTCGTCCAAGGTTGAACCGAGAGGGCGAGCCGCATCGGCGTCCGTGTCTCGGCCCTCCTCGCGTGCGGTCCCGGCCCCGCGCGCCGATTGCGGTCTCGTCATCGGTCGCGCGTCCCGCATCAAACCCGAGGTATAGAATCCGAAACTTCGTTCAATGCCTGGCCCCGGCACTTAGACCCCCGTTCTTTGCACCGCCCCGACGAGGGCGGATTGGTCCCAGCATGTCTCGGTCGATCCACGCACCCGACTGTGAAACGGGTAGGGCAAGGTCTTGCGGACTGGCACCTTAGCCTCCTCCGAGGGAATTCTCTTCGACGCGGGATCGACGATGGAGCCGACTGCCCTTTCGAACGTGTCCTGCGACGATTCTGCCCTCCGAGCGCAGAAAGCCGTCGTGATCAATCGGTGGGGCAACGCAGTGTGGCTAGCCGGGGGCGGGCTCGGCGTGACCGCCTTTGGTATCCTCACCCTGCTGACGGTGGTCGCGCCAGACGGGCTCATCGTCGGTTCGTCGGTGATAGCTACCGGGGCGCTCTTCCTCTTCTTCGCCGGGTACGAACTGAAGGCGATGAGACGGGCTGAGCGAGAGCTGCAAGCCCGTGGCATACCCTGGCGGACCCCGCGGACGCTGGTTCCCGTCGCTCGAAGAGACCTCCGTCTGCCGCTCCCACGGGAGGATGCGCTGGAAGCAGCCCTCCAAGCAGTCCAATCGTCCGATCCCGAGTTGAACATCCTGAGGACGAAACGGTACCGGAACAGCGTTCGGGCCTACACGCCGACGCCTATCCTGTGGCCTGTCCTATGGGGCTCCGACCCATGGTACCCACCCAACGGTTATCTACCGTCCTGGTCGCTGGGGGCGTGGCAGGTCATCACGATCACCGCCGAGGAGCGCGGGGACGGGACGGACCTTCACGTGAAGGTCCATCCCTTGACCCGGCAACTCGGCGAGGACCTCGCCGATGGCGTTGTGGAGGCGATTCGGCGGCAGGTTCGTGTCGCCCACCCTCTCATCGCGCCACAGGAGCAATAGGGTCCTACCGCCCCAGGGAGCGTCCCGGTCCGAGGGGGCTCCCTCGAGGTGCTTCTGCTTGGCCGGGTCGAGCCCGTGCAAGTTCCTGGTGCCGCGAGGGAGGTATTTCGCCAGTGGGCCTACCGCACTATTGGCCGGGTTGGCGATCAGGACTCGGGGCTTCTTCCCAAGCCGTCCTCTCCGAGCTGGGGCCAACGATTCCCCCGCTAGAGTCGGTCCGTGGTAGGGGTTCTGGGATCGGCGCGAGGCACAGTTGGCCTCTGAGCGTTGGGCGAGGCGCGCGAGCCTTGGGGCCCCGCCTTGACTTTTCGAGAAGTCGTAGCACTAGGCCCGACGACAAATCGGGGCTCGATCGACAGCGCGCTCGCCCCCCTTGGACCGCCGGCTCCGCCAGGACGGAACCGGCGGGGAGGGCCGACGCCCGGCTCGGGCCGGATGCCGGATTAGGGCCGCTCGACCACGGTGGCAACCTCGACGGGGATGCCTGCCTTGTCGAAGAGGACGCCGACCGGGCACGTGCGGAGCGTGAGGCGCAAGGCCGTTTCGACCTCATCCGGTGACGCCTCCGTCCGAAGCCGGAACGTGCCACGGACCCTGGTAATGGTCGGAGCGCCTTCGGCGCTCTCGGCCTCGAGCGCGATTGACATTCCGGCGAAGGCCATCCGTCGCCGACGGGCCACGATTGCAAAGATCGTCGTGATGCATCCCGCCAGGGCCAGCACCGCAAGCTCCAGGGCGCTCGTTCCCGCGCTCTCTCCCCCCTCGTCTCGGGGGAGGTCGACGATCACCGTGTGGGTTCGCCCGTCCTCGAGGACCGTGCGGTACCCGCCGGCCCAGGTCCCGATCGCCTGCATCGGTCCCGTAAGAACGACCCCCGCTCATGCCGGGGGAGTGGAGCCGGGTTGACCTCAGCCGTCGGGCGGTCCTCCGGAACGAGGCTCCTCGGGAACGAGGGTAGGAGGTTGCGTTTGGTGAGCCGTCGGCGGGCTCTCGGCCCGACCTCGGGCGACCGCGTGATGGGCGACGACGTAGGCCGCGAGCAAGAGGAAGTACGACACGAACAGGTACGACGCGAGCGAGTCGACCGGGCCCAAGAACGTCGGGTCGGCGAACGTCCTTCGCGCGGCCAGCGCGACGATCGCGGGGAGGTTCGCCGCCATCGCTCCGCCGACGAACCCGGCGACGACCAACGCCCAGAGGAGCGACGCCAGGAGAAGCGCCTGGCTCGGGCGAGGAACGAGGTGGAAGACGAGCAGCGCGTACGTGACGAACGTCCCGAGCACGAGCGAGCCGACCGCGGCTCCGAAAAGGCCCCGCGCCCAAGCGGGCTCGCCCAGGGACGGCAGGGCCAGGAGCAGGCCCACGACCGCGCCCGAGACCAGGGCTCCTAGGAGACTGAGCCCGAAGACGAGGTGAGCCCTGCGGACCCGGGCCCTGTGGAGCTCGTTCCACTCGTGCTGGCCGATCCAGACGAACAGGAGGCCCGCGACGGTCATCACCGAGGGAAGGAGGAAGAGCAGGTTGAGCCCAAGGTGGTAGGCGCCGTGCGAGAGGAAGGAGTAGAGCTCAGCACCCCCCTCGATCGCGAAGCCTAGCGAGAGGATCGTGAGGCTGACCCGAGTGTTCGTCGTCATCGGCCGATCCCGTCCTTCACCGAATCCACCTCACATACGGCTAGCGGCGCATGAGAATCGCCGGAGCGCCGGACGCGTCTCCGGGAGGAGCGGTCGCCGCCCACCCCTCCCGAAGGGCCTTGTACCGGCCGCCCTACCTCCCTCTCAGTATGGGGAGCTCCTGGGACCGCCTCGCCCGGTGGCGGGACGCGAAGCTCGGGGACCGGGGGGACCTCTGGCACCGAGCCCTGATCGATCCGGCCGTGCGCCGGCTCATCGGTCCGGTCCGCGGCCTGAGGATCCTTGAGGTCGCCTGCGGGAACGGGTACCTGGCCCGCTCCTTGGCCGCGCGCGGCGCCAAGGCGGTCGTCGGGATCGACCGATCCCAAGCGTCGATCCGGCTCGCTAGGGCCCGTGAGCGATCGCGGCCACGGGGCGTCCGGTTCGAAGTGGGGGACGCCGGTCGACTGAGGTTCGACAAGGGCACGTTCGACCTCGTTGTCGCCAACATGGCCCTGATGGACATCCGCGACGCGAAGGGGGCGATCCGCGAAGCGGCCCGCGTGCTCGCGCCGGAAGGTCGGTTCGTCTTCTCGATAGCCCACCCCTGTTTCGACCCGGACGACCGTAGCGTTTGGTCGGTCGAGCGGGGGTTCGGGTCCGACGGGGTGTACCGCGACACGGTCTACCGGAAGGTTCGGGGGTACCGCGAAGAGCTACGGACCTTGGTCCCGTGGCGGGTCAGCCACCACCTTGTCGTCTGGACCGAGAGCTACCATCGGACGCTCACGACGTACGTCCGGTACCTCCACGACGCGGGCCTGGCGATCGCCCGGCTCGAGGAGCCTTCGCCGGAGGCCGAGATGCTCTCCGGAAGCCCTCAGGGGCCGTACATCCGCGAGATCCCGCTCCACCTCGCGGTCGAGGCGGTGCGCCTGGACCGACTTAGACCGGGGTCGCGGACGTCGGCGCGTAGTCCGGCGGCAGCCGGCCGACGATCGGGATCGCGTGGCCGCACCGCGCGCAGCGGTTCTTCGCGTCGAGGTTCCAGGCCCGGATGAAGAACCCGTACCGCTCGACGGCGACCGTCCCGCACGCCGGGCAGTACGTGTGCTCGAGCGGGTGGCCCCAGACGTTGCCGAGGTAGACGTACTCGAGCCCCTCGGCCTTCGCGACCCCGTGGAGCTTCTCCAGGGTCGCGACAGGGGTCTCCGGTAGGTCCCTCATGTGGTAGTCCGGGTGGAACCGCAGCAGGTGGAAGGGGGTGGCCGGGCCGAGCCGGTCGACGACGTGACGCGCGAGCTTGCGAGTGGCCTCGACCGATTCGCCGACCCGGGGAACGATGAGGTCCGTGATCTCGATGTGGACACCTCGTTCCTTGAGGCCCGCCGAGGTCTCGAAGATCGGCTCGGGCCCCTTCACGCTGATGTACTTGCGCATGAAGCCGGGCTCGCCGCTGCCCTTGAAGTCGATGCTGATCGCGTCGAGATGCGGACCGATCAGGCCGACCGCCTCGGGGCTCATGTAGCCGTTCGTCACGAAGTTCGCGTACAGGCCTGCCTGGTGGGCGGCCCGGATCAGGTCCAGGGCGTACTCGGCGAAGATCGTGGGCTCGTTGTAGGTGAAGGTCATCCCGGCACAGCCCAGCCGAAGGGCCTGGCGGACCGCCGTCGCCGGGGAAAGATCCCGGCCGACGATTTCGCGTTCCTGGGAGATCTCGGCGTTCTGGCAGTACTGGCACCGCCAGTTGCACCCTACGGTGCCGATCGAGTAGACGCGCGTTCCCGGCCGGTAGTGGGACAGCGGCTTCTTCTCGACCGGATCGACCTGGACCGCGGAGGCGATGCCGTAGCTGAGAAGCACGAGGCGGCCGCCCTCGTTCTTCCTCACGAAGCAGAACCCGTGGGACCCGTCGGGGATCACGCAGTAGCGCGCGCAGGCCGTGCAGCGCACCTTGCCCCCCTCGAGGGGAGTGTACAGGGTCGCCACATGGTGCACGCGCGCCCCGACCGCCATCGCGTTGCCCCCGGTCCGGATACCGGCTAGCGCGCGATAACCCTCACCCTGGGCGACCTCCCGAGCCCAAGGTTCATCTCTCCCTGACGCCCCCGCCTTCTGCGATGAGAGCGTCCGCGGGCCCGAGCGACGCGGAGGCGACGCGCGTCGAGGCGGCGGTCGCCGAAGCCCTGGCCCCGTCCGCCGACCTGCTCGCTCGGCTCGGGCGGGCCCGAGCGCACCTGGTGGAAACGGTCGTCGCGGCGGCGTCCCGCCGAGGGAGCCCGCTCGTCCGCGCCGTAGTCGCCGGGAGCGCCGCGCGCGAGACGTTCCTTTCCGACCGGCTCGATGTCGACCTCTTCCTCCTCTTCCCCCCCGACCTCCCGGACGACCGGCTCCGGGAGGAGGGGTTGGCCCTTGGCCGGGAGATCCTCACGGACCCGACGATGCGGTACGCGGAGCACCCGTACCTGCGCGGAACGTTCGACGGGTTCACCGTCGACGCGGTCCCCGGGTTCGCGATCGCCGACCCGTCCCGGCCCCGCTCTCCGGTCGACCGCACCCCGTTCCACCAAGAGTACCTCGCCGCCCGCGAGACCCCGGCGCTGGTCGCCGAGATCCGCCTGGCGAAGCAGTTCCTTCGGGGCCTCGGGGTGTACGGGTCGGAAGCGAGGACCGAGGGGTTCTCGGGGTACCTTCTCGAGCTCCTCGTGCTCCAGTTCGGGTCGTTTCGCGGCTTCCTTCGCGCCGCGCGAAGCTGGACGGTGCCGGTCCGTCTCGTGCCCCCGGAACGCGAGCCCCCGGGGCTCCCCGAGGAGGTCGCGCTCGTTCTCCCCGACCCGGTCGATCCCCACCGCAACGTGGCGAGCGCGCTCTCGCGCCGCAACCTCGGGACCGTCATCGTCTCGGCCCGGGCCTACCTCGCTCGTCCGGCGCGGACCTGGTTCCAACTCCGTCCCCCGCCTCCCCTACCCAAGCATGAGGCGGAGCGCAGGGTCCGCGAGCGAGCGAGCCACGTCGCGATCGTCCGGCTCGTCCGTCCCGACCTCGTCGACGATACCCTGTTCCCCCAGCTCCGGAAGGCGGAGCGGGCGATCTCGGAGGAGCTCACGCGCGCCGGCTTTGTCGTCCTCGGCACCGCGAGCGCCGCCGAGCCGCAGGCCCTTGTCGTGGCGGTCGAGCTCGCCCACCGTGCCCGTCCCGCGGTGAGGGTCCACGGCGGCCCGCCCGCCGGCCTTGACCGCGCCGGTGATTTCCTGGCGACGTGGCCGACCCACCGGGCCGATGTCCTCCAGGGCCCCTACGTCCGAGCGGACGGCCGACTCGAGGTGGAGACCCGCCAGGGAGACCGCGAGGTCGAGTCGTTCCTGCGCGACCGCCTCCCCCAGCTCTCCCTCGGGAAGCACCTCACGGCGACGGGCGGAGCGACGGTCCAGCCGCTGGACGAGGCCGACGACACGCCGGCCCTTGCCGACGCGATGCGTGTCCTGCTCGCGAAGGGGCTTCCCTGGCCCGAGGCCGGGCCCGACGAGCCTACACGACGTTGACCAAGACGAACCACACGGCGAGGAACCCGAAGAACTCCGTGAACACAAGCCCCGCCCAGTCGCCCTTGGTGAAGCTCGTCGATCCGCGGAGCACGGGCCCTAGGAACCACGGGCTGAGCAGGGTGAGGAGGAACGCGATCGGGAACGGGACGTACCATGGCAAGTGCACGTCCGTGCACGCCCAGGCAAAAACCCCTAGGAGGACGGCGAACCCTCCAGTGAGGGTGACCGCCCAGGTGAGCTGGAACTCCTTGGCCGCGAACGCGGTCTCGTCGAACACGGGGAAGTCGAACGCCTTCGCCTCGGCGTCCTCGTCAGGCTTGCGTCGGACCTTCTTCGCCACGGCCTAGCTCCCTCGCGCAGCCACAACCCGCCGGTAGAGCTCCTCGGCGCGGTAGGAGCTGCGCACGAGCGGGCCGCTCGCGACCCCGACGAAGCCGGTCCGCTCGGCGGCAGCGGCGAGCGCGTCGAACTCCTCGGGCGGGACGAACCGCGCCACGGGGAGGTGGTCGGGGGACGGCCGCAGGTACTGTCCGAGGGTGAGGAGGTCGACCCCGGCATCCCTCAGGTCCTGGAACGCGCGCTCGAGCGACGCCGCGGTCTCGCCGAGCCCGAGCATGATCGAGCTCTTGGTCACGAGCCCTGGCCCTCCGAGCTCCCGGGCCTGGTGCAGCACGGCGAGGGAGCTGTCGTAACCGGCCCGGCGGTCCCGGACGCGGCCCGAGATCTCGCGGGTCGTCTCCAGGTTGTGGGCGAGGACGTCGGGCCGGGCCTGGACGACCAGCCGCAGCGCCTCGGGATCCCCTCCCAGGTCCCCGATCAGCAGCTCGACCAGCGTGGTCGGGCTCGAAGCTCGGATCGCCCCGAGCGTCTGGGCGAGGGCGCTGGCCCCGCCGTCCGCGAGGTCGTCGCGGCAGACCTGCGTAAGAACGACGTAGCGCAGGCCCCACCGGTGCACGGCCTCCGCGACGCGGGCCGGCTCGGTGGGGTCGACGGCCCCGCGGGGCCAGCGGGTCGTGACCGCGCAAAAGCTGCACCGTCGGGTGCACTCGGTCCCCAGAAGCATCAGCGTGGCCGCTCCCGCCGACCAGCACTCCGAAAGGTTGGGGCAACGGGCCTCGCGGCAGACCGTCCCGAGGCGGAGCTCGGCAAGGAGGCCTCGGACCTCGGGGTAAGACAACCCCTCCGGCGGTCGCCTTCGAATCCAGGCCGGCAGCCTCCGCTCGGGTCCAGAGTCGGCGACGATAGGCTCGGCGTGGAGCATCGGTCCGTCCGACCGAAGGGTTCGCATTAGGCTTTTGTACCCCGGCCTCGCCCCAGCCGCTCCTCGAGGAGCGTGGCGAGCAGGCTCGCCGGGAGCTCGTCCATCGCGACCTGGCTCGACTCGCCCGACGCCCCTGTTTCCAGGGTGACGAGTCCGTCGCGCTCGAGCTCCTTGAGCGTCCTCCAGAACGTCGTGCGGCTCATCGGCGTCCCGCCGAGCTCCTCGAGGAGCGCGGCGTGGCCCCTGCGGAGCTTCTGGCTCGGGACGCTCGAGCCCTTCCCCTTGAGCGTACGGGAGAGCGCGAGCAGGATGCCGAGCTGGTTCGTGGAGAGGTCGTCCAGGTGGCCCTCGGAGACGGTCGGAACGATCGAGCCCTTGGCTCGCCGCACGTGCTCGGACGTGAGCTCGCTCACCCCCTCATCCTCCGCGGCACGCGCCGCGTTCGCGAGGACCTCGAGGGCGAAACGGGCGTCGCCGCTCGGCGCCGCGATCCGGGCGACCTGCTCGAGGATGTCGCGGTCGAAGCTCCCCGGTCGCAGGGCCAGCTCGGCCCGCGCGGCGAGGATGTCCGTCAGGGCGGCGCGGTCGTACGGGGCGAGGGCGACCCTGTGCGTCACGCCGAAGCTGGAGCGGCTCGCCGGGTCGAGGTACGGCAAAAGGTCCTCGGTCGCAATGAGCATGAGCGAGATGGAGCCAAGACCTACCTCGCGCCCTCGCGAGAGCAGGTAGGCGAGCTTCGTCCCCTGCTTGACGAGCGAGGACGCCTCGTCCAACTGGACCAGGTGGTTGGCCGGGGTGCGGCGGATCCCCTGCTCGAAGACGTCCAGCATCTCCGAGAGGCTGTAACCGCGGTCCGGCAGCGAGACGCCCACGTTGCGCAGGAGGTCGAGCATCACCGTCCGGTCGCTCGCTCGCCGCCAGCAGTTGATGTAGGTCACGTGGACCGGCCATTCCCCCAGTCGACCCGCGCGCGTGAGGTCGGCCGAGAGGCGGCGCGCCACCGCGGTCTTTCCGCTGCCGATGCCTCCGGTGAGAAGGAGGTGGAACGGGAGTCCCTTGGAGAGCGACTCACGGTACCGCCGTCCCAGCAGGGCCAGCTCCTCCTCCCGGTGCGGGAGCTTGGGGGGCACGAACGACGGGTCGAGCGTCTCCTCCCGTAGGAGGATTGTGGGGCGGGCGCTCATTCGCAACGACCTGGGACGGGGGACGCCCTTAGCATCTTCCCTCGCCCGCGCCCCCCTCTCCGAGCTCCCGAGGCCTCCAGAGATTCGAGGGCCTCGCGGAGGAGGACCCTCCGAGGTCGTCGCGCGTCGAGGACGACCCAGCCATCCCGCCGGGCGAGCCGTCGGTAGGTGAGGGCGACCTTGGCGAGGGTCCTGACGCGTTCGAGGGGGCCCCGTTCCGCCCCGCGTCGAGAGATCCTACGACCTAGCCAGGCCGCCGGGAGATCGAGCAGGACGACCCGGTCGGGCGTGATCGTCGCCCTCCTCTGGAGCTCCTCCAGCCGGGCGCGGTCGCGAGGCGGGAGGCGGCTCCCCTGGTAGGCGACCGTGGAATAGAAGGACCGGTCGGAAAGCACGAGGTCGAATCTGGAGAGGTCGCGCATCAGCTGGGGCGCGGCCAGGTGCCGGTCGACGGTGAAGTAGACCGCTCCGGTCCAAGGGTCCGCAGCCCCCGTCTCCTGGGCGAGCCGGCCGATGGTCGGGTCGACGGGCTCGCGGCGCAGCCGGACGGAGTATCCGCGGCGGCGCATCGCGCGGCCCAGGGCGACGAGGAGGGTCGACTTTCCGGCCCCATCGATCCCTTCGAGGGCTACGAGGAGACCTCTAGGGCGTCGGCGACCTTCGGCCGCGGTCATTCTCCGGCGAGCTCCGGCGTCAGCCCGTAGACCTCCTGCACCGACCGGACGAAAGGGATCGAGAGCGCCTCCGCCTCCGAAGGCGAGCGGCGGGCGACCGCGGCGGCTCGGCGGGGAACGGTCGAGAGGTCCAGGACCGCCCCGGGCCGCTTCGGGTCGTCCAGATAGTCCGTCTCGAGGAACCAGGGGCCGGGGTCGCCGACAACGGCGTTCACGAGTTCACGACGGGCCAGGTACGAGGGGACCACGCCCCGGGCGAGCGCCGGGTCACGCCGCGCCCGCGTGTAGTGCTTGACCACGCGGCGCGGGGGGAGCTGGGCCCTCCGGCCCGCCTCCTCCAGCTCGAGCCATCCGGCCTGGTCGAGGTCGGGCGAGTGCACGACGACGGGGCAGCCGACGTCGCGGGCCACCTCCATCGCATAATCGAGGGCTTTCCGGGCGGCGTCGCCCACCTCGGGTTCGACCGGGAAGTGGGGCCAGCCGACCTCCCCGAGAGCCACGGCGCGACGTTCGCGGACCCACCGGCCCGCCAGGTCGAGAGCGCTCCTTTGGAGGGCCAAGGCGGTCTCCAATCCCAGGCTCTGGGAGGCGCCGACCAGGTCGATCGGGTACGGCGCGACCACCACGTAAACGACGACCCCGGTCGACTCCCGCACGTCGCGGGCGAGCCGTTCGGTCGTCTCGAACTGTCGCCGGTAGGCTTCGAGGTCGGTCGGGACCCGTCCTTCGTAGTTCTGGGTCGCGAGGAACAGGTGGGTCCCGCCGGCGGCCCGGAAGCGAGCGGCCGCTCGCGCGCCCTCGCCGGCCGTGGAGAGGTGGCAGTGGTGGTCGACGACCGGGAGGCCGGCGATTCCCGCCACGAGGCCGGGGACGACGGAAGGCCTAGCGGAGGAGCCCGGCGCCCTGGAGCTCCTTCGTGATCTTCTTGACGGCGACCTCGACATCGCCCGGCTTGCGGGCTCCGGTGCAGACGAGCTTGCCGCTCCCGAACAGGAGGACGACGACCCGCGGCTCATCGATGCGGCAGACCAGGCCAGGGAACTGCTCCGGCTCATACTCGACACGGTCGAGACCGAGGGTGACGGCGATCGCGTTGAGGTTGATCTCGCTCTCGAGGTCCGAGCTCGCGACGATGTTCTGGACCTCGATCTTCGGATGCATGTTGATCTTCTGGCCCCCCTTCTTGATCTGCTGGGCGACCGAGTGGATGGACTCCTCGACCTCGTGCATGCTCTTCGCGCCGGTGCAGACGACCTTGCCCGAGCGGAACAGGAGGATCGCGGTCTTCGGCTGTTTCAACCGATAGATCAGTCCGGGGAACTGCTCCGGCTCGTACTCCGCGCCGTCGAGACCCAAGGCGATCGACTGGAGGTCGAGCTCGTCTCCGAGAGAGGTCGACGCGACGACGTTCTCGATGCGAATCTTCAACGAGAGGTCCCCCCGGCGAGCGGACTATTTAAAGAGGTATATAAATCATCGGACGAGCGGGTTCTGTCCCCGATTAGTCGGAACTGACCCCCTCGGTCTCGACCGTAACATTTTGTCGGGTGGCCATCTCGATTAGCTCCCTCCACCGGAACCCGGGGAGAGGCGCGATCCCGGCGGCGACTCCCGGGGTAGTCCCGAGCGCGAGGTGGTCCCGAACGAGATTGTAATGGACCTGCCAGCCCACGGAGAGAGCCGCCGCGCCTCCGTCGTTGTCGTATGCCCTCATGGTCTTGGTCCTGTCCTTGGAGGTTCCGTTGAGCCGTTCGAGGATGTTGTTCGACTCGGGAGCCCGGATGCTCGGGACGACCCGGTGCGGGTTGTGATAGGCCGTCTCAGCCCACCGAGCCGCCTTGCCCGCGAGCCGGTGCCCAAACTCCTTCTTGATGGCGGGCGGATAGGCTCCGAACCCGTCCGAGCGAATCTCCGTGGGCCGGACCTCGGTGGCGACCTTGGCCTGCCGGAACGCCGCCCGAGCCTCCGGGACGCCTCGTCCCTTGCTGATGCGCGAGGCGAGCAAGAACCGCGTGTCGCTGTCCATCACGTTCCAGAGGTAGTGATGCTCACCGTTCACGTTCACGACCCGTTCGTCCACATGCCAGAGGTCGCCGACCTTCGCTCCCTGCTTGTTCATCCACTCGGCGGCGAGGGCGGAGTAGTGCGTGACCCACCGATAGACCGTCATCGGTGAGAGGCGGAGGCCGTACGCCTGCCCGAAGTGCGCCGCGACTTGACGGAGCGAGACACCCCGGAAGTAGAGGTCGAGCGCCTTGGCAATCATCTCGGGGTTCGATCGCCGGTTGTGAAAGCCCTCCTTGCCGGAGAAGCAGGCCCCGCACGCTCGGCACCGGAACTTAGCCACCGGGCCGCTCTTGTTCAACCGCTTGCCGTCCCCGACGACGTTCCTGGAGTGGCAGACCTCGCATGGGGGGTTCGTCTCGGGAAGCCCCTTTGCCGTCTCCGTGAAACCCTCCCGGAACTTGACAGCAAGGATGTGGATACACGCCGAGCCTCCTGTCTCAATATGGAACCGACATTCGCAAAGCCACCGGCCCTTCTCGACCCTGACTTTGTACGCCGTCTCGGGATGGCTCTGCGACCGGACCGAGTACACGGTCGGCGCGACGGTCTCGATCTGGTCTCCCCGGGCGACGATGGCCAGCGCGGGGGTTCGTTCATCCTTCCACGGTTCGGGCGACATAGACTACCTTACTACCTGTATAGCTACCTCAGTATATAAGCATTAGGTAGCAGGAGAGGCTACAAGATAGGTTGGTAGACTATAAGTAGGGTAATGACTATGGATAGGTAGGAAATCCGTCGATGGAACGAACGAAGGTCGTACTAGCTCAGGCCGAGAGCAAGTCTCTCCGAACGACGATACCCGCCGGGATTGCCCGCCAGTTCAACATCAAGGAGGGGTCGGACCTTGGGTGGGACATCCAGGCCCGGGACAACCGGCTCGTGATAGTCGTGGTCCCGGCCCCGCCTGAGGTCGAGCCTGCTACCTCTCTCGCGCGAGACGTGCCCGGTCGAGGGGAGAAGGGAAAAGGAAAGAAGGCTGGCAAGGGCGCGTAGATGGCCTCTGGCGCGGTCCTTCGGCAATCCGCCGCTATCTTGTCCCCCACTCCGATACGGTCCCGGCCGGGGCGGAGCGTGTACGAGATTCACCTTGCCGATTCTAAGAAGTGGCTCGCCGATGCGAAGCCCAACTCAATCCACGCTGTCGTGACCGACCCGCCGTACGGCGTCCGAGAGTTTGACGCGGAACAGGTCGAGAAGATGCGTACTGAGAACGGCGGCGTCTGGCGCATCAAGATGAAGATCGGGGGACACGAGCGCAAGCTCCTCCCCCGCTTTACGGACCTGTCGCCGGAGGAGCGAAAGAAGGTCCGACCGTTCTTTGCCGAGTACGGCAAGCTGTTCGAGAGGGCCCTCGTCCCGGGCGGGCACGTCGTAATCGCGTCGTCCCCGCTAATGGCTCACTACGTCGCGGACGCCTTCGAAGCGTCCGGGCTTGAGGTCCGTGGCTCTATCATCCGCGTCATTCGAACGTTCCGAGGAGGGTTCAAGCCCAAGGGGGCCGAGGAGGAGTTCCCGTTCGTGTCGAGTATGCCCCGGGGTTGCTTCGAGCCGTGGCTCCTGTTCCGCAAGCCATTCGAGGGGACCCTCTCCGCCAACCTTCGGAAGTACGGGACTGGGGGCCTTCGCCGTATCTCCGAGAGCCGCCCCATGATGGACCTGATTGCGAGCGGCCTCCCTACGGAGGAGGAGCGAGAGATCGCCCCGCATCCTACCCTCAAGCCCCAAGGGTTCCTCCGCCTCATGGTCCGGGCCGTCACGCCGATGGGCAAGGGCACGATTCTCGACCCGTTCATGGGGTCGGGCTCGACCGTGGCGGCTTGCGAAAGCCAAGGGCTCAAGGGAATTGGCATCGAGTTGGACCGCACCTTCTACGCGATGGCAGAGGAGGCAATCCCGAAACTGGCGGCGTTGGATGTACCCCTATCGGGGTCGTGGGACGAGGTCAAGGTGGCGATGAACGGTCAGGCATCGCTCGACGGAGCGGCTTGAGCCAAGAGCCGGGTCGGCCCCAGAGAAACGTAGAACGGTGAGTACGCTGGAACCGGCAGGGCAGATAGTACCTGCCGTCTGCTCCGGACCCATGCCTTAAGCTTCCTATCGGTGAGGACCGCCGTGTCCCGGTAGACCGTCCCGTCCCGCAACTTTGCGGTCCCCTTGAGGGTCGTGGAGTAAGTCGCGCTATGCCCGGTGGACCCGCCCGAGTGTTTCGTCTCCCTGACCGGGGCCCAATCGTCGGGGGCCACGTCGAACTTAACGAGGTCGGCGACCATGACGTGAACGAACCGGACCGCACCCGAGTCCGGGTCCACTCGGAAGCATCCGACGACATGCCAGCCACCGTGCCCGTTGTGGCCCTCGCCGCCCTTTCCAAGCCTCAGCGTGGTCTTGACCTCCAAGCTCGCGTTGTACTTCCGCGAGAAGAGATCGGGGCCGCGTCGCTCGCTTCCGCCACTATACGGCGTGACCCGGGAGACTTGGTCGGTAAGGATGTTCGAGACGATCCCGCTAAAGTTGTTGCTCTGGGCGATCTCGAACAGGGGATTCAGGTTGTTGTCGGCAAAGACCCGGTTGATGAGGTCGATAGCTCGCTCGGTCCCTTCGAGCGCCACCTGAAGCTTGGGTATCCGGATGCCCGGGGGCAGGGGCACGCTCGGGTTCCATACCCCGTCGTCCCACCGGCCCATGCTTGGTAGGGGAGGCACCCCGGCACAAGGGCGTTACCCCCCCACGCCGGAAGCGGTTCCGACTGAATGTTACACCCCTCGCTTACCTGCCCCCCATCCGACTAATTGAGACAGAACCGGACGAGCGGGGCTTTGGGATTTTAGTTCGAGGCTCCATCGATTTTAGTCACGGCGCCGGCAGTAGAATCACAGCCAACTCCGTCGTAAGCCGCCGATGTGGCCGGCATCGGGTCTGTGGTCCGCGGAGGGAGCCCCACCGATGCAGGGTCGATCCCGTGCTCGTAGATTTCGTGGACGAGCACCCCGATGTTATACGCCAGGAGCTTGGCGAGTAGCTCGTTGAACCGGGCCAGCGGATTCTTCGAGAGGAGCGGCTCGCCGAGCTTCCGCTTGACGGCTGAGAAGACCGCCTCCACATTGCTCCGTGCGTGGTACTTCTCCTCGAACTCCTCTCGGTGGAGCTGGAACATGTGGAACATCTTGCTCCAGACGAACGATCCACGCATTCCCCCGGTGGAGTTCGATTTGAACGGGATGTAGGCAGTCATCCCGAGAGCCGCTGCGGTCGTGTAGTTCTCTCGCGACAGGTACGCCTTGTCACCGACGACCGTAGCGGGCGTGAACCCCGCATCTTTCGTCCCGACGAGCAACGGCACGAACTGAGGGCAGTCCGCCCCGGTCTCGTCGGTCACTCGGACGTTGAGGATGATGTGCGTCTTCACCCCGACGGCGGTGTGGGCCTTAACCCATCGATGTCTCCGCTCGGGGTTGTGCTTCTCGGTGCAGTAGGCCCCCATACATGTGGTGCAGAAGCCCGTCGAGTCGATTGCGACGGTTCCATCATCTTCGAGGTCTCGGAGGGGTACCGCAGACCGCTGAAGGAGGTCGACCAGAATCGGAGTGACATCAGCCCGGTTAAAGACCCGAGACGGGATGGCGTAGTTCGGGACCTTAGCAAGCAACCCCGTCCCCGACCCGTACTCGACCCGTAGCAGCCCGCGAACACGCCGACACGACCCGGCGAGGTGAACCTTCTTAACGGCCATCAGAAGCTGAACTCTGAGAGGGACCGGGGGCCGCCCTAACTTTCCCGGTGCTGGAAGCGGTTCAGGAACGTCGTCGAGCAGGCTCCAGAGCAGGGGATCGAAGTAGGGGTGCTCCGCTTGCTGGGCCGCGTCGTAGGCCGGCCAGTTCTGGGTGTAGGTCCTGCGGGTCACCGCAGTGAGATGGGTCAGCGAAGAGTAGACCGCGGGGTTGAGATGGATTCGAACGGCCCAGATATGCTTGCACGGGACCCATGTCTCATCGAACGCAGGGCAGTCACAGACCCAGCCCTTCCGCTCCTTGCGAACCCGGTATGAGCCGCCTCCAGACTGGGAACGGACCCAGAACTCGTTGATTCGACCTGCGACAATCGACCCCGGTAGCGACTGGATTGAGAGTCCACGAACCCTTTGAGTGTGCTGAGAGGCATAGGTTAGTCGCATACCCTGAGATACCTCTTTGGCATACTATAGGGTAGGAATGTATATATCTATTGCGGTAATCCGGGGTATGATGGAGTAGTCGATGCCAAGAGCAGGTTCCAAGGGGAAGCTGAAGACGAGCGTGGCGCTCGACAAGAACTTGGTTGCCTGGGTCGACAAGATGGTGGACGCGAAGAGGTTCGCGACGCGCACCCATGCCATCGAGTACGCTCTCCAAAAGTTGCGGGAACAGGGGGGGGATAGAAACGACTGACAACCAGCCGCCTTCGGAACCCGGGGAAGGGGTTCTCACCCCGTTCGAGGAAATCGACCGATGTGCACTCGCACTATCCGCTCATCGAAGTAGGCCGCTACTCGTCCTCTTCTACCACGAAGGCGAGGGTCAGATGGTACTGAGTGATGTCGAGGATGTCTACCAAGCATTTCATGAGGGCGGGTGGAAGCGCAACCCAATAAAGAAGAGACTGGACGTCTTAATCCACTCCATCGGAGGGGACCCGGACGTTGCATACATGATTGCGCAGATCGTGAGGAATTACTCCGCCGAGGTCACTTACCTCGTTCCCGAGTTTGCGTGGAGCGGCGGTACATTGACTTGCCTATCCGCGGACGAAGCCCGACTCGGTGCTCACGGGACACTGGGGCCAATTGACGTCACAGTGAAGCCTGCCCCCGAGGTAGAAATCGAGCTCGCTGGAATAGAGTACTATAAGCGGTTCGCGGCAGAGTGCCTACGCGAGTCCTTGAAGGCGTACAGGGATTTCGGGGCCCAGCCGAACACTCGCGTCGACTCGAAGCTTCTCGTCCAACTTGTGCGAGACGTAGGGGCCATTAATCTTGGGGAGCTCTATAGGCGTAGTGCAATCACAAAGGAGTATGCCGCCCGGCTCCTCACTGACTACATGTTCTCGAAGCGTCCGCACCGAGACACACTCGCCAAGGACGTCGCTGATAAGTTGGTTCGGGAATACCCGCATCACGCGTTCGCTTTGGATTACCACAATTGCCTCGGGTTGGGCCTCTCGGTAAAGGAGATGGACGAGCCAGAGTACGAGCTGAATGCCGCAGTCATCGCCGCGATCCGCACAGCCATCGAGGCAGGCGCGATCTGCGAATCGACCGACTCGCCTTTCGTGGGCCCTGGTGAGCCTTATAGGGCACCATTCTTGCGTCTGTATGGTTAGCTGTATGCAAGCAGGTTCCTCGGCAGGTCCCGCGTCGGTAGAAGTTGCGCCCCTCAAGAAGAACCGCACTCAGGAGCTGCAGGAGGAGATTGTGCGCCGCAGACAGGAAGTGGCAAGGCGGCTCGATGGCCACACTTGGGACGAGGCAGTTCGCAGGGCAAATCGCCAGACGATGTTCTTCTATCCGGGTCGGGTCCGAAAGAAGTCCTAGGTCGTCGGTCTCCCCTCCCCAAGGCATCCCAATAGGCTTTACCCCGGTTTGCATCCATAGGAGTGTGCCTGTGACGGGGGTGTGGAGTCGATCTCTCTCGACGAATCGGCCGACGATCCCAGTTCCGGTTCCCTCCTTGCTTAGGATGGTAATCGACTGGGTCGTCGGAGCATTTCTCGCCATCCCTGGCGTCTGGCTTGTCGCCTACGGAGCTTCAACTCTCTACACGTTGACCTGCACATCTGCCTCGGCGCTGACGTGTAGCTTGGACACGGGAGCTGGGATTGGCCTGCTCCCGTTGGGAGCTGTCATGCTTGTGGCTGGGGCAATCGAACTTTACAACGCTGAGTCAAGCTATGCGCTTCGGTCGGCTGCCGCGCAAATGGTCGCCACCGGCGGCTCCATGTCCAGTCACCCTCCGGCTTCCGAGACTCAAGCACCGGATGTGACCGGCGCCCGTCCCTGTCCCTACTGCGGCCACTCCAACCGGACAGAGTTTGCGTTCTGTCAGGTCTGCGGTAAGCAGATACCGCCCATCGCCACGTAGCCCGCTTCTCAGACTTTAGTCACAGACGGTGAAGTAAAATCACACAGAACAGCTCCGAGGGACTAAAATCCCAAAGCCGACGAGCGGGGCTTTGGGATTCTAAGCCGGCGGGCGCACTGAGCTTCGACTCGGCGTCCTGGGCCACCGCCTTTGATCGGCCTGAACTCTGGTCGGGGGCGCCGGCGGCGTGGTAGCCCAATCCCATGTCGGACGAGCGGCGGAGCATAGAAGACCGATGCATCGATGACGCAGGTCTGAGAGCCAAGGCCCTAGTCGAGGTCGAGGCGGACCGCGTTTCCCGGGAGCACCGGTCCCACCGGTTGGTCCTCGAGCGGAAGGCCAAAGAACTCCCGGAGGACGCGTCGGGTGAACCCCCAGACCATGTGGCCCTCGTAGATGGTCCCGAGGACGCGCACCGGACCCCGTTCGGTCTCCCGGGTCAACAGCCGACTCTCCGAGAGAGCCGCTTGAGGGAGCCAGAAGACATGGGCGACCTCGTCCGGGTCCCCGACGACGGGAGGGCCTGCAGCCGCCGATAGGCCAGCAGCGAAGACCCCCACGTGGAGGCCGAACCTCGGAGCCGGGCTAACCCCGACGAACCGCGGTGGGCCGGTCAGGTCCCCTGGCCCGAGGCCGACCTCTTCTCTCATCTCTCGCAGCGCCGTGGCCGCGAGAGAGCCGTCGCCCTCGTGTACATGGCCCCCCGGGAGCGCGACCTCCCCCGAGGCGGGATCGTCCGGGTTCGTGGCCCGTTCGATGAGCAGGATCTCGACCTCGGCCGACCCGTCCCTCAGGACGATCGTGACGGCGGCGCCGGCGGTAGACACGGGTGGACGGAGGACCGGAAAGCGCGCGAGGACATCGACCGCCGACGTGCGAGGGGGTCGAGGCGTCGGCCCGGCCGCGAGCCTCATCCCTGCCAGTCGTAGACCGCTTTCTCCCGGACCGTGGCCTTGTCCGTGGAGTGTTCGCCCGCGTTGCCGACGAGACGTTCGAGCGCGGCGACACGGGCCCGGAGTTGTCGAACGTCCCGCTCGAGGTCGGCGAGCCGCGCAAGGAGCTGCGGGTCCTGTTCGCTCGTCACCGGTCCTCCATCCGCTCCGGGCGAGATAACGATGCTGGCAATCACCCGCCCGGGCGCGCGTCGACCTCCCGAACGAACGCCTCGATCGCCTCGGCGGTCTCCTCCGGCCTCTCGATCGGGACCATGTGACCGGTCTGGGCGAAGATGCGGATCTTCGACCCCGGGATCGACTGTCGGAGGATCCTACCGTGGGAGGCGTCCACGACCTCGTCGTCCATCCCCTGGATTATCAGGGCAGGCGGGCGAAGGTTGGCGATCCTTCCCCGCTCATCGAACGACGCGACCTCCCGGCCCCACCGGACGGCGGCGCGGTAGTCGTGACGGGGGACCTCCTCCCGGACCCGGTCGGCGAACTCCATGTGGGCCTCGATCCAATCCGGATAGTAGAGGTCCTTGAGGAGCCGGATCGCGAGCGCGTCGGGTCCGTCGCGGTCGTAGGTCTCGGCCCATCGCTCCGTCACGGCCCGCATGTGGCCGTCGGTGTAGACGGCGCCCCCGACCAAGCAGACACTTCTCACCCGCGCTGGTGCGTCGAGGCCGAGCTTCAGGGCGAGCTGAGCGCCCGCGCTGAGCCCGACGAGGTGAGCGGAGGGCGTCCGCTTCAGGTCGAGGAGCGCGAGGACGTCGGCCTCGAGGTCCTCGAAGCGGCAGCTGGCGCTCTCCGGGGCGGTCGAACGGCCGTGTCCACGCAGGTCCGGGGCCACGATACGAAAGCGACCGCTCAGGCGGGGGAGCACGGCATTCCACAACGTGTGGTCGGCCCATACCCCATGCAGGAACACGATCATCGGACCGTCTCCCTCATCGCGGCAATGGAGGGGAACCAACGGGACGGCAGAGTCGCTCACGACCGCGCGGACGGCCCCGGGGATTTCAGCTCTCGGGCGGTCGCGGCCGAGCTCGGTCCGCATCCGTATATAGCGCCCCCAGGCTGGCCGAGCCGATGGCGCGGGGCGTGATGTTGATGAGCGGAGGCATCGACTCGCCCGTCGCGCTCCACTACATGCTCCGTCAGGGGCACGAGATGCTCGCGGTCCACCTCGACAATCGTCCGTTCACCGACGACTCTCCACTCGAGAAGATCGTCGATCACCTGCGACTGCTGCGCGAGAGGTACCGACAGCCGATCCCGCTCTACGTCCTGCCTCACGGCCCGACCCAGGTCACCCTGATGCGATCGACCGACCGCCACGTCGGGTGCATCCTCTGCCGACGATTCATGTGGCGGGGAGCCGAGCGGATCGCCGAGCGAGAGCGGGCGGCGTTCCTCGCCACGGGGGAGGCGCTCGGGCAGGTGGCGTCGCAGACCCTGTCGAACATGCGCTCGGCGACCGCGTCGGTCCACCTCCCAATCGTCCGACCGCTGATCGGCTTCGACAAGGCCGAGATCGAGGCCGTGGCGAAGGAGATCGGCACCTACGGGATCTCGACGCGCCCGGGGGTCTGTTGCCAGGCCGTGCCCGACCGGCCTGCGACCCGAAGCGACCTCGTCCAGATCCTCCGAGAGGAGGAGAAGGTCGACGTCGAGAAGATCGTCGACGACTGCGTGCGCAAGGCGGTCGTCCTTTAGGATTCCCCGTCGGTCGTCGGACCGACGGTAGGCCCCCCGACCTCGGTAGAGATATAGGCGCGGGGTCTGAACTTCAGCCCACGCCGGGGCATTTCGCACACACCATCACGTTTGAAATATGCGAAACCCCGTTCCACGGCCATGCAAGGCCAAGCCGAGACCTACCCGAGAACGGCGTACATCCTGTCGCTGATCGGCGGAATTCTGCTGCTCTTGTTCAGCCTGATTGAGGCGGCCATACTCGCCGCCGTGGCGAGCCTGTTCGCCGCGGTTGGCTTCGGCTTTGGCGTGGGGCTTGCGGTGGCCCTCGCCGTCGTGGCCCTGATCCTCGGGGTGATCGTGCTCGTCCTCGCGCTCAGACTCAAGAGCAACCCTGGGAGCGCCAAGATGTACGGCATCCTGATCATCGTCTTCTCGCTGATCAGCTTTGCCGGCGGAGGCGGCTTCTACATCGGTGCGATCCTTGCCCTGATCGGTGGTATTCTCGCGCTCGTGTGGCGCCCGCCCGCCCCGGTCCAGCAGGCTTGGGGTCAGCAGCCTTTGGCGGCGCCCGCGGCTCCTGCTTGGGGTGGCCAGCCTCCGGCGGCACCCCCGCCGAGCTAGGGCGGCCGCAGGCGGTATCCGCGGGTCCGGGGGAGGTCAACGACCTCCCCTCCGTGTTCCCCACGGGGGGCGACGCCGTCGGGTCGGTCTCCCGACGGCGTGATGCCGTGGGATTATCCGTGCGCGGGGGTACGTGTCGCAGGACCAAGGGAGGGCGGTGTACCGAGCGTTGCGCCTGTGCTCCCAGGGGGGCGGGTTCGAGGCGATTCCCGACCCTCCCCGCACCCTGGACCTCTGGAGGATCCGGGCCAGCCTGGAGGCGGCTGGCATCCCTATCCTCGACGCGAGGGTGATGCTCATCGCCTCCCTGCCGCCGGAGGTGACGATCAGCCGCTCGGGGCGGTTGTTGTTCAAGACGTCGGACGAGGAGGACGCGCGCCGTGCGTTCGAACGGCTCGTGGCCCTGGCCGGCCTCGCGGACGCCCCGGCGACGACCCCGCCGAGCCCGACCCTTTAAGCCGCTCCTTGGGCATCCAGCCCGATCCGTCCGATGCCAGAGGCGTCCGACGACTTCGGTCATCCTAGTCCGTGCGCCCGCGTGGCAGTCGGTCGGGACCGCGATGGACGTGTTGGTAGATGGAGGCCTAACGGGTCCCCGGAGAAGGAGCTCCCGCCGGGGAACCGTGTCCCCTGCGTACCAAGCTGTAAGGCCATGGGCCACTTCGTCCTCGGGAGACGCCACGGAACGGAGGCCGGCCCCCGGTGAGCGGATCGGCGCCTCACGACAGCGAGCGTCCCTGGCTCAGGAAGTACCCGCCCCACGTACCACCCCATCTGGATTACCCGAACCGGCTCCTCTCCGACGTCCTGGAGGAGGCGGTCCGGCGGTGGGGCGACCGGACGGCGGTGATCTTCTACCGTTCCCGCTGGAGCTACCGGCGGCTCGGCGAGGCGGTCGAGCGGTTCGCCGCGGCGCTCGCCCGAGAAGGCGTGGGCCCCGGCGACCGCGTCGCGCTCGTGCTCCCGAACTGCCCAGCGTACCCCATAGCATTCTTCGCCACGCTCCGCCTCGGCGCGTCGGTCGTCCAGGTCAGCCCGTTCTGGGTCGCCGACGATCTCGAGACGCTCCTCGGCTCCGCGAAGCCTCGCGCGGCCGTGACCCTGGAGAGGTTCTACCCGAACCTCACCCACGGGCCAAGCGGTCGCGCGATCCCCGTCGTCTTCGTCGCCAGGCTACGGGAGTTCTATCCGGCCCTCGAGCGACCGTTCGTCAACCTGGTCCTGCGACGCCGTGGCTGGCGGACGGATTATCCCCGCGATCCGCGGGTCCGTTCGTGGCGGCAGGCGCTCCGATCGAGGGGCTCGGTCCCGCTCCACCGGGCCGATCCGGTGACGACCGTCGCAGTGCTGCAGTTCACCGGCGGCACGACCGGAACGCCGAAGGCGGCGATGCTCACGCACCGGAACCTGCTTGCGAACGTCCAGCAGCTGGACTCCTGGGACACGCAGCGCGAGCCCGGCCACGAGGTCTTCCTCGCCTCGATCCCGCTCTTCCACATCTACGGCCTGACGTTCGGCTTTCTCCTCGCGATCATGGAGGGCGGAACGGTCGTCCTGCAGATCCGCTCCGAGCCGGCCGAGCTCCTGCGCCTGATCGACCGCTACCGCCCGACGCAGCTGCCGGCCGTCCCCGCGCTGTACGCGGGGCTCCTGGGGCGGCCGGAGCTGCCCCGCTATCGCGTCGGGTCGATCCGCTACTGCGTGAGCGGATCGGCCCCCCTGCCCCCCGACGTCCAGCGGAGGTTCGAGGCGGCGACCGGCGGCTCCTTGGTGGAGGGCTACGGCCTCACCGAGGCGTCCCCCGTGACGCACGTGAACCCCGTGGAGGGCGAGCGCCGGCCCGGGTCGATCGGCCTCCCGCTGCCCGACACCGAGCAAAGGGTCGTCGAGCCGGACGGCCGCCGCCCCCTACCGGCCGGCGAGGTCGGGGAGCTCGAGGTCCGCGGTCCGCAGGTCATGCTCGGCTACTACGAGCAACCGGAGGAGACCCGGGCCGTGCTCGAGGACGGCTGGCTCAGGACCGGCGACCTGGCCCGCCTGGACGAGGACGGGTACGCCTACATCGTCGACCGGAAGAAGGACATGATCAACGTCGGCGGGATGAAGGTCTATCCCCGCGAGGTCGAGGAGGTCCTGCGCGGTCACCCGACGGTCGCGGACGTCGCGGTCGTCGCCTCGCCGGATCCCGTCCTCGGCGAGGTCCCCAGGGCCTACGTGGTGATGGCGCCCGGCTCGGCCGTCGACGGGAAGGAGTTGATCGCCCTGGTGCGCGGCCACCTCGCCCACTACAAGGCGCCGAGGACGGTCGAGTTCCGCGAAAGCCTTCCGAAGAGCGCGATCCAGAAGACCCTACGACGCGCGCTGAGGGACGAGGCGTTCCGGTCCGCCGGCGCTGCGGCCCCCAGGTCCGACCTCCCGAGGAGCACACCCCCGCCGTCCGCCCCGGGCCCCTAGTTCGTCCTCCCCCCGACTCCGGGCCCGACCCGCTTTTGTAGCCGCGCGCGCCGACCGCACCATTCCCATGGCGCGGCGCGAGCTGGTCGCCCTCTCGCTCTATTCGCTGCTCGCGAGCAACCGCGGCGGCCTGTTCATCGTCTTCCTGCCGCTCTATCTGGTCGAGGTCAAGGGCGCGAGCCTGCCGGCCGCGCTCGTCATCCTCTCGCTCGCCTACATCCCGGCGAGCCTGATCGGTCCGTGGGTCGGCCGCCTCTCCGACCGCGCGGGCCGGCGCCGGCCCTTCCTGCTCGCCGGCGAGGTGACGGCGTTCCCGCTGTTCCTGGCGATCGTCTTCGCCCCGGGCTACCTCTTCGCGGGTGCGCTCTTCATCGCGGCCGAGCTTGCGCTCGCGATCGGTTCTCCCGCCTACAATGCCTACATCGCAGACGTCACGCAAACCGGAGAGCGCGGGTTCGGCTACGGCCTCCTGAACGCAACCTCCAACGCCGGGGGCGTCGTGGGGTTCCTCCTCGCGGGATGGCTCACCCTCGAGTTCGGCCTCGGCGCGCTGTTCCCGTTCGTGGTCGCCGTCATGGTCGGCACGATCTCGGTCGTGTTCTTCGTCGTGCCGGAGGCGCCGGTGGTGGTGAGGCCGCCCGTCCACCCCGCCCCGGGGGTCCTCCGCCCGGTGTACATCTTCTCGTTCGCTGTGTCGATCCGGGCGATTGGCAGCGGCGCGCTGGGCACCTACTACGGATACCTCGCGGCCCATCTCGGGGCGAACAACTTTGAGGTCAGCCTGGTGGCGGTCGCCGGCCTGCTCACCGGTGCCGTCGTGTCGTTGCCGCTCGGCCGGTGGATCGACCGACGCGGGGAGATCCGAGGGATCTGGTATGGCACGCTCCTGGGCATCTTCGCGACGGGCATGTTCGCCTTCTCGACCAGCTGGCTGGGGACCCTGCCGGCCCAGTCGGTCCGCATGGCGGGGCTCGCGCTCGTCGGTCCGGGGATGCAGGCCTGGGTCGCCCGCACCGCGCCCGCCCACCACCGGGCCGAGGCGCAGGGCGCCTTCGCCCTCGTCAATTCCACGCTGTGGAGCGCCGGGCCGATGGTCGGGGCGTTGATGATCGCGCTGTGGGGGAGCCTGGGGCTCTACATGATGATCATCGGGACGACCGCCCTCTCGCTCGGCCTGATGGAGGTCCTGTACGGAGAGATGGGCCTCCGCGCCCGCTTGCGCGGCCCTCCCGACCGGGTCGCCTCGGGCTGACGCCCTGCCGAGGAGGCCTCTTATAGCGCGGTCCAACTGACGGCGTGTGGCGCGCCTGACGACGTTCGCGGATGCGACCGCGACGTTCGAGGACGCGGAGTTCGTCGTCCTGGGCGTCCCGTTCGACCGGACAACGTCGTTCCGTCCGGGCGCCCGCTTCGGGCCGGACTCGATCCGCCGGCATTCCTGGAACTTCGAGTCCTACGACCTCGAGACGGGGGTCGACCTGGGGGACGCCAAGATCCATGACCTCGGCAACACGGAGGAGTTCGGAAGCGCCGAGGAGATGGTCCGCGGAGTGCGCGAGGAGCTCCGCCCGGTCTACCGGGCCGGCAAGTTCCCGATCGTGCTCGGCGGCGACCACGCGTGCGCCCCTCCGTCGGTCGAGGCCTACCCGGACGACGCCCCGAGCCTCGGTGTGCTCTACCTGGACGGGCATCTCGACTTCCGCCAGAGCTACCTCGGTGATACGAGGAGCCACGCTTGCTCGTCCCGGAGGATCGTCGACAAGGTCGGGGCCCGCAACGTGGTCGTCCTCGGGGTCCGGTCGGTCTCCCGCGAGGAGGTCGACGACAACCGCTCGATCGGCATGCCGTTCGTCAGCGCGCACGAGGTCGCCCGGGACGGGATCCAGGCGTCGGTCCAGCGGGCCCTGAACATGCTGAAGACCGAGCGGCTGTACGTCTCCCTGGACATCGATGCGATCGACCCCGCCTACGCCGGTGCGACGGGGACCCCCGAGCCGTTCGGCCTGACGCCTCGCGACGTGAAGTACGTCCTGGACCAGGCCGCGCCCCGCCTGGTCGGGCTCGACATCATGGAGGTCTCGCCTCCGTACGACCAGGGGAACACCAGCGTGCTCGCGGCGCGTCTCGCCCGAGAGGCGATCGTTCGGGTGATCGCTTCGCGCCGGGCGCGCTGAGCGCGGGGAGGGGGCCGTGGCGGAGGCGACCGACGACGCCGGCCGGCGGGTCTCCGAGGGGGCCGAGGCGGTGATCCGTGCGGTCGACTGGTGGGGGTTCCCGGCGCTCCTCAAGGCCCGCGGCGTCAAGAAGTACCGACCGAAGGCGCTCGACGAGCGGCTCCGTCGGGAGCGTACCCGGACCGAGGCGCGGCTCCTGGTGGAGGCGCGGCGCCTCGGGGTGCGCACGCCGATCATCTACGACCTCGACGTCGAGCGCTGCCAGCTCGTGCTCGAGGAGCTGCCGGGGCCCACGCTCAAGACGGTCCTCCAGGACCCGGGCGTTCCCCCTGCCGCGCTCGACCAGGCGGTACGGACGTTCGGGGAAGCGCTCGGCCGCCTGCACGCCGGCCGGATCGCCCACGGTGACCTGACGAGCTCGAACGTCCTCCTTCCGGACGGGCCGACCGGCCCGGTCGCTTTCCTCGACCTTTCCATGGGCTCGCGGAACGCCGGGGTCGAGGAGCTCGGCATCGACCTGCACCTGGTGGAGGAGGACCTCAAGGCGCTCAGCGCCCGTGCCCCGAGCCTCCTCCGTGCGTTCCACGCGGGCTATCTCGCGGGGAATCCCACCGGCGCCAAGGCGGTCCGGGCGCGGGCGAAGGTGATCCGCGGTCGGGTCCGCTACGCGTGAGCCGGGCGGCTCAGTCGCCCCGACGCACGCGCGCGAGTCCCGCAGCGAGGGTCGCGGGGAGCTCCTCGATCACGTCCGTGGCCGTCAGGCCGAAGCTCCGGTGCGACGCGGCGACGATCCCCGCCTCACCGACCCAGTAGCTCGCCAGGCGCGCCGCAGGGAACGGGTCGATCCCGCTGCCGAGGAGGCTCACCATGACCCCGGCGAGAACGTCCCCGACCCCGCCCACGGTCATCGCCGGATGATGGTGGTGGTTCTCGGCGACCGAGCTCCCGTCGGAGATGACGTCCGGCTGCCCCTTCGCGACCAGTACGATCCTACGGTCGGACGCCGCGCGGACGACGGCGGCACGACGTGCCTCGGGCCCGTCCGCACCGGCGGGCGCGAACAGCCGGGCGAACTCGCCGGCGTTCGGCGTCGCGACCAGGGTCGCCCGGGCTCGTTCGTGGAGCTCGTCGGCCTCGGGCAGCGCGGCCAGCCCGTCGGCGTCGACGACCATCGGGACGGTCCCGGCGAGCTCCCGCTCGAGCTCGTGCAGGGCTTCGAGGGTCTCCGGTGCCGCCCCGGCACCCATCCCGACCGCGACCGCCGCCGGAGGCGCGGACCGCACCGCGGCCAGAAGGTCGGGGACGTCGGCCGGATCGAACCGGCCCGACCCGAAAGGGCGGACGACCAGGTTCGGGGAGAACCCCTGGACGAGCTCGGCCGCGCCCCGAGGGGTGAAGACCGTAGCCCGCTCCGCCCCCGAGCGCAGGGCCGCCAGGGCCGCGAGCGCCGGGGCGCCCGCGTATGGACCGCCCCCCACGATGACGATCCGCGCCGAGCGTCCGCGGTCGGCCGTACCGGTCGGGGAACGGAAGAACGCGAACTCGCCGGGCCCCGTGCGACGCCACGCCTCCTCGGGGATGCCGATGTCCCGGACCACCACCTCGCCGGCGGTGGCCGGGTCCATCTCCTGCTTGACGGCGGTCAGCGCCACGGTCCAGCTCGCCCGGACCCCGTCCGGCGCCCGCGTGCCGGTCGGGAGGTCGATCGAAAGGACCGGTGCGCCACAGCTCCGCAGGGCGGCGATGGCCTCGCGTACCGGCGAGCGGAGGACACCGGCCTGTCCGGTGCCGAGCAGAGCGTCGATCACGAGCGGCATCGACGCAAGCTCCTCGGGCCGTGGGGCGCCGAGGTGGACCGGCAGCTGGTGCTCGATCCGCCCGAAGCAGCGCCGCGCCGAGCGCGACCGGATCTCGAGCGGGGGGCGCAGCAGCCAGACCTCGGGGGAGTAGCCCCACTGGTGGAGGTAGTGGGCGGCGCACGTGCCGTCGCCCCCGTTGTTGCCCGTGGAGGCGACGACGGCGACGCGGGCGGGAGGGGAAGGAAGGTGACGGGTCGCTTCCTCGGCCACGGCCCGCCCGGCGTTCTCCATCAACGCGTCGATCGAGACGCCTAGGGCGACCGCGTTCAGCTCGACCGCGAGCGCTTCTCCGGCGGTGAGCGGGCGGGGGGACGCGGCCCACATCGCGACCCTATGTCGGGGGCGCGCCCTCGGCCGAGGCCTCCGGGACGAGGAACGAGCTCATCGACTCCGGCAAAAGGTTCCGACGCTGGAGGAACTGCGACTGCGTCCGGCTGTAGCGGAAGAGGATGTCGGCCTTCCCTTCTTGGAACCCCCACGGGCGCAGGATGAGCAGGTCCCCCTCGCGGATCCACATCTTCTTCTTCATTTTGCCGGTGATGCGCCCCATCCGCGAGACGTTGTCCTCGCACATGACGCGGATACGAGCCGCGCCAAGGAGCTGGCTCGCGATCCCGAAGACCTCGCCCCGCGCCCGGCGGGGCAGCGGGAGGCGACCGACCTCCTCCCCTCCCTCGAGGACCTCGACGGTAGGGGGCGGCTCCTCCGCGCCGGGGGTCGGGCGGGGGGGCTCCTCAGGGTCCGGCACGCCGGACGACACGGGCGCCCCGACTTAACGTGCGCCTCACGTCGGAAACACCCTGCGCGGATTCACCTCGAGGACCCTCCGCTTCACCTCCGTCGGGAGCGGCAACCCTCGGAACGCCTCGAGGTTCGGCCGCAGCTCCGGTACGCCGGGCCCCGGCCAGTCGGTGCCGAACAGGACCTTGCCGGCGATCTTCTCGAAGGCCGGGAAGTACTCGAGAAGGTGCGCCGGCGGGATGCCGGAGATGTCGAGCCAGACGTTCGGGAACCGGCGGGCCAGGAACACCGCGGTCGGCATCCAGAGCGGTCGGCCCCCGTGCGCCAGCACGATCGTGAGCTTCGGGAAGTCCAGAGCGACGTCCTCGACGAGGAGGGGGTCGCCGAACCGGCTGCGCGCCCGGGGGAACACCGAGGTCCCGGTGTGGAAGATGACGGGGAGGCCCTCGCGCTCGGCCGCCCCGTAGAGCTCGGCGAGGCCGGAGAGCCCTCCGTCGACGTAGGCGTTCGGGCGGAACAGCTGGTGCGGGGGGTGCAGCTTGATCGCCCGGAGCCGGAGGTCCCGCGCGAGGTGGCGGACCTCGGCCGCGGGGTCCGGGTGGTCGGCCCGGATCCCTCCGGTGGCGAGGAGCCGCGCCGGGTCGGTCTTCGCGAAGTCGCTCGCGAACGCGTTGGTCGCTTCGGTGTAACCCATCACCTCGGGGGCCACGTAGTTGACCAGCACCGCGCGCTCGACCCCGGAGCGGTCGAGGTACTGCAGGAACGCGCGCGGCTCGCGGGCGTAGCGTGCCGTCGCAGGATCTCGGTGGCCGACGAGCTCGAGGGCGTCCGGCCGCATCTCCCAGAAGGGGTTGATGTGCACGTGACAGTCGGTGACCCCCATCGGTGTCCGGGGACAAGGCGCGGATATAGGTCGAGAGAACGGGCTCGCTTCGAAGGCAGGGTTTATCTTCCAATCCGCGGGTGGTCCGGCGATGGCGACCCCCTGGGTGTCGAGGAGGATGCCCAAACTGTTGAGGGCCACGCTCCTCGGCGATCAGGAGTACCTGCTCGAGGAGACACGGGCGTCCAAGATCCTCTACTTCCCCGGGCCGGTCCTCTGGACCGTCGTCTTCGCCGTGCTCACCTACCTGACGTTGGCGATCCGCCAGAGCCTCGGGACGGTGACCCCGTACGCGCAGGCGATCGGCTGGCTCGCGGGCAAGATCGGTCTGGCGAAGGGGACCCTCGCGCTCTACCTCGGCCTCGTCCTGGCGGTCCTGCTCCTCGTCGGCCTCGTGTGGCTTGCCGTCCGATACGTCCGCTGGGTCCGCACCGTCTACGCGGTCACCTCGCGCCGTGTGATCGTCCAGCGCGGGATCATCGGGAGGAACTTCGACGAGATCCCGGTGACCCAGGTCCGCGGGGTCGACGTTCACCAGACGATCGGCCAGAGGATCCTCGGTTACGGGACCGTCCGCGTGAGCTCGGAGGGCGGCGCGAGGATCGGCAACGAGGACTGGGTGGGGATCCCGAAGCCGTTCCGCTTCCAGAAGCTGGTGGAGAGCGCCACCGAAGCCGTCCAGACCCCGGCGACGGCTCCCCCTCCGCCCCGGTGAGCGCCCGCCCGTCGCGGTCCGCCGCGCACCGTTAAATCAGCCCGGGCGCGTCCGCCGGCCGCTCCATGACCGACGATTTTGACGTCATCGTGGTGGGCGCCGGCATGGCAGGAAGCGCCGCGGCGATCCGGCTCGCCCAGGCGGGCGCGAACGTCCTGCTGCTCGAGCGGGGTGCCGAACCCGGTGTGAAGAACCTCTCCGGAGGGATCCTCTGGGGGAACGACCTCGCCCGCATCCTGCCCCGGTGGGCCGAGGAGATGCCCCTCGAGCGGCACGTCGTGCGCAAGCGGTTCGGCCTCCTCACGCCGGACCGGGCGTTCTCGGTCAACTACGAGGAGTCCGCTTGGCGGAAGCCCCCGTACGTCGCCCACGCGGTGCTGCGCGCCCGGACGGACGCGTGGCTCGCCAAGAAGGCCGAGGAGGCCGGGGCGACGGTCGTCTCGGGCGTCCCGGTCGAGCGGCTCGCCTGGGAAGGCACGACGGTCCGGGGGGTCGTCCAGGGGGGCGAGACGATGCGGGCGCCGGTGACGATCGTCGCCGACGGGGCGAACTCGCGGGTGGCGCTCGGGACCCCGATCCGGCCGAAGCCACGGCTCGACGAGGAGGTCGCCGAGCTCGGGATCAAGGAGGTCTTCCGGCTGGACCCGACACGGGTCGAGGAACGGTTCCAGCTCGGGCCCGGCGAAGGTCATGCCGAGGAGTGGGTCCTCGGGATCTACCCGCCCGGCGTGATGGCTGGAGGTTTCCTCTACACCAACCGCGACACGATCTCCCTCGGGGTGATCGTCCGCATCGGCTCGCTCTACGGGGGCCAGGCGTACGCCCACGACCTGGTCGAGACGTTCAAGCAGCATCCGACGATCCAGCGCGTGATCGCGGGAGGCGAGCTGGTCGAGTACGGCGCGAAGCTGATCAGCTCCGGCTGGGCGGGCCGTCCGGCGGCGTTCCACGGGGACGGCTGGCTCGTGGCGGGGGACGCCGCCGGCTTCGTCTTCTCCAACGGGCTCGTGATCCAGGGGATGAACTACGCCGTCCGCAGCGGGCTGGAGGCCGCCGAGACGGCGCTCGCCGCCCGCGCGGCCCATGACGCGTCCGCCTCCCGGCTCGCCGACTACGACCGGCGACTCGAATCGTCCGGGATCCTCCCGGATTTCCGCGACTTCCAGTCCGCCGACCGGGTCAAGTGGAACCCCAGGGTCTACACGTTCTACCCGCGCTTCGTCACGGAGGTCTTCCACCGGATGTTCTCCGAGGACGGCCGCCGCAAGGAGCACCTCTGGCAGATGATGCTCAAGGCCCACCGCGCGAGCGGCCTGAGGCCCGACAAGCTCCTGCGGGACGGCCTGGACGTCGTCCGCGGGCTGTAGCCGCGGGCCCGGTCACTTCCCGCGGGCCCGCCGGACCTCGGCGGTCAGCACCGGCACGATCTCGAACAGGTCGGCGGCGATCCCGTAGTCGGCCACGCGGAAGATCGGCGCCGTCGGGTCGTTGTTGACCGCGACGATGACCCGCGAGCTCACCATCCCGACCAGGTGCTGGATCGCCCCGGAGATGCCGACCGCGATGTAGAGCTGGGGGGAGACCGTTCGGCCGGTCTGCCCGACCTGCATCGATGCGGGCCTCCAACCGGCGTCGGTCACGGCCCGCGACGCGCCGACCGCGGCCCCGAGGGACGCCGCGAGCTCGTCGATCAAGCGGAAGTTCTCCGGGGCACGGACTCCTCGCCCCCCCGACACGACGATCGCCGCGTCGGCGAGGCTGGGGCCGCTCCCCTGGGGCGTCGCCGCGACCGCGGTGCGCGCGGGGGCGACCATCGCGCCCGGGACCTCCTTGGCGGGAGCGGGCTCGGAGGCGAGCGGGACGGCGGGGCCGGTCGACGCGGGGAACGCGTGGGGCCGGACGGAGACGACCACCCGCCCGCCCTCGAGGCGTCGTTCCTCGGTGGCCCGTCCTCCGAAGACCGGTCGTCGGACGCGCCAGCCCTCGGGGATCCTTTCGAGCTCGGTCACCCCGTTCGCCGCGGCCGCGCCGAAGGCGACCGCCAGGCTACCGGCGAGGTCGCGACCGAACGTCGTCCCGGCGAGAACGATGGCGGAGGCCCCGACCGCCTCCGCGGCGGCGGCTGTCGGCCGCGCGAGCGTCGCAGGGGGAGCGCGGTCGAGTTTCGGGTCTCCGGCGAGGAGGACTCGGCCGACGCCGGCGCCGGCGAACGCGGCGGCCCGCGGGGCGCCGTCGCTACCTCCGACGAACCCGACCACCACTCCGTCCGCTCCGGCCAGCCTACGTGCGACGCCGACCGCTTCCAGGGTCGCCTCGGCCAGGGCGGAACCGTCCGGCTCGCCGACGACCAGGACCGTGTCGCTCATGGAAAGACCTTAGCCTCCTCGCGGAGGAGCCGGACGAGCTTCTCGGCGGCCTCTTGCGGGGACTTGAACTCGATCATCTTCGCCCCCTGGCGTGGCGGCGGGAGGGCGAACCGGGCCGAGAAGCTCCGTGGAGCCGACGCGGCGGTCGCCGCCGCCTTGCGCCGCGCGATCGGCGCCTTGCGCGAGCGCAGGATCGCCGGGAGCGTCGCGGTCCTGGGGTCGTTCCACGCCTGCTGAAGCCCTACCGCGAGCGGGAGGGGGGACTCCCAAGTCTCCTGGCCCCGCTCGACCGACCGCCCGAACCTTAGGCGGTTAGAGCCCGCGTCGAAATGGAGGTCGACCACGAATCCCACGAACGGGACGCCGAGCGCTTCCGCCGTCGCGCCGCCGACCAGACCCTCCTCGTCGTCGCCGGCTTGCTTTCCGAACAGGATCAGGTCGTGCGCGCCGAGCGAGGAGATCGCCTCGGCGAGACCCCGAGCGGTCCCGGCCGGGTCGTCCAGGGGGGAGAGACCCCCTTCGACCGCGGTCGCGCTGTCGCACCCGAGCGCGAGCGACGCGCGCAGCACCTCGTCGGTGCGTGACGGCGGACCGAGCGCGACGACGTGCACCTTCGAGCCGGCGGCCTCCTGCTTCAGGAGGAGCGCCTGCTCGACCGCGGACTCGTCGTAGCCGGTGAGGACGAACTTCACCCCCTCCGGGTCGAAGTCCGAGCCCGCCGCGTTCGCGCGCAGCCGGCTTTCGGCCTCGGGAACGGGCTTCACGCAGACGACGATCTCCATCGACGCCCCTCGCCCCTAGGAATAGCCGCGCAGGAGCTCGCGGGCGATGATCGTCCGCTGGATCTCGTTCGCTCCTTCGTAGATCTGGGTCAGTTTCGCATCCCGAAGGAGCTTCTCCACCGGGTACTCTTTCATGTAGCCGTACCCGCCGAAGGTCTGGATCGCCTCGTCGGCGGCGTGGACGGCGGCGTCCGACGCGAAGCACTTCGCGATCGCGGACTCCAGGGAACCCTTCTCGCCCCGGTCGATCGTCCAGGCGGCGTGCCAGGTGAGGAGCCGAGCGGCCCGGATCTCCTGGGCCATGTTGGCGAGCTTGATCTGGATCGCCTGGTGCTCGGCGATCGGTTTGCCGAACGTCTCGCGCTTGAGCGCGTAGCGGGCGGCGTGGTCGAGGGCTGCCTGGCCGATCCCGGTTGCGAGCGCGCCGATCGGCGTCCGCGTGTGGTCGAGCGTCCGCATCGCGAGCGAGAACCCGTCCCCCTCCCCGAGCAGCCGGTCGGCCGCCGGGACCCTGACCTTATCGAAATTCACGGTGCTCGTTGCCGACGCCCGGTGGCCCATCTTCTCCTCGTCCTTGCCGGGCGTGACCCCTTCCGCGGACCGCGGCACGACGAACGCGGTCACCCCGCGGTGCTTCAGGGACGGGTCGACGGTCGCGAAGACCGTGTAGAGCGAGGCGTGCGGGGCGTTCGAGATGAACGCCTTCTCGCCGTCGAGAACGTAGCTGTCCCCGTCCCGTCGGGCACGGGTCCGGACCGCCCCGGCGTCGCTGCCGGTGCTCGGCTCCGTGAGGCAGAACGAGGCGAGCTGGTAGCTCGCGCAGAACGGCGTGAGGATCCGCTGCTTCTGCTCGGGGGTCGCGCCGAGGAGGATCGGCTCGAGGGCGAGGCAGTGAGCGATGACCGTCGTGGTCATCCCGCCGCAACCGTAGGCGAGCTCCTCCACGATCAGGCATTCCTCGAAGAGGCCCAGTCCGCTCCCGCCGTACTCGGCCGGGACGTTCAGGTTCATCAGGCCGAGGGCGTGGGCCTTGCGGTAGATCTCTTCCGGGAACCTCGACGAGCGGTCGCATTCGGCCGCGTGAGGGGCCATCTCGGTCCGGGCGAACTTCCGGGCGAGGTCGCGGAGGCTCTCCGCGTCTGGAGAGAGGGAGAAATCGACCATCGGCCGAGAATCCGCCGCCCACCGGGGCCCGCTATATCACGGCTTGGGTCCGAGAGGCTTTGGAACGGAATCTCCAGTTTGAAACGGAACTCGCCCGGTTGAAACGAATCCTAGGACGGCATGAACCGCGGGGACGGTATTCATCGGGACGGGGGCTGTACAGACTGGTCCAATCAACGAGGGAGCGGGAGTAGCAGCTATTCCGGTCGGATCCTGCATGACGCCGAGGGCAACGCGTCCGCCGTTATCTACGGAAGGTCGTTGGCCGAGACCGTGCAGTGGTCGAAACGGGGGCCTAGCCGCTTGGTTTACAAACTTGGACGCTTCCGCATCCTCGAAGAACATCGGATCCTCCCCGGAGGGACCTCCGTTGTTTTTCCGGTTTTGAGATCTCCGTGTTTCTCATCCGTCGTCGCTCTCACCGACGAGCATGAAGTTGTCCTCGTGCGGGACCTTCATCCGGTGCCGGGCCTCCGCCTCCTCGAGCTGCCTGGGGGGAGGATAGAACCCGGGGAGACGCCGAGGACCGCTGCCCGCCGCGAGCTGGAGGAGGAGACCGGCTGGAGGGCTCGCAGGCTCGTTCCAATCGGCAGCTACTACCCGAACCCGCACTGGGGAAGCTATCGGGGTCACCTCTTTCTCGGAGACGGGTTGCGACGGGGCTCGCGAAATCCGGATCCCGGGGAGTCCCTACGCCCGTTGCTCCTCCCGGTGGAGGAGGTGTATCGGCGCCTTGAGGAAGGCCACTTCTTCGGGGGAAGTACCCTCGTGGGACTCTTCATGGCCGAGCGTCATCTGCGGGGAAGAGGGTGGTTGGGGGGGGCGGAATCGCCTCCGACCTCATCGGGGGGTGGCACGGATTCGCGGCGGCGCCCCATGACCCGTCCGCTCGTCCCGCGAGATTCCCTGAAGAGGGATTCTTGACGCGGTAATCGATTCCGCGCCCCATTCGTGAAACAAGACCCGGGCGCGTGAATCTAAACCCGTGCGGGCATGAAGGTCAAGTTTCAAAGCCGGTCCGAGAGGCTCGGACACGGGACCGCCGTCTGGAACCGGCCTCCCTCGCGGAACGGAGCGACTCCCGAGAACGTCGAGGCTCGGAACCGCTCGGACCGACAAGTCTCTAAGTCCGGAGGGATTACCGGGTCCGTGTAATGCGGACCTACGTCGACCTCACTTTCTCCACCGCGGGAACGAATCCCACGGTGGCCATGGACCGGCTCCAAGCCCTTGCTCATGTCACGCTTCTGACCGGGGAGCATGACATCGTCTTCCGCTGGGATAGCGTCGAGGAGTTCCGCAGCCACATCACGGCCATCCACAATGCTCTGGCGGGAACGGGAGTGCGGTACCGGCTGAGGACGGAGGTGGAGAAACCCTCGGTCCCCGAGCCCGGAGCATGGCCTCCCTCGCTCCGCGACGGCGAGCAGGTGAACCCTGCCTACCCCAAGCGCGACCCGCGTCGCGCTTCCGTGGAGCGGATCCGGTAGACGCCGCGATGGGACGGTCCGGGACGCCCCTCGTCGGCGGAGGGGTTATGAGTCGCGCCCGGGGTGTTCCGCGATAGCCCGAGGACACTGTGCCGAAGCCGGTCCGGGGGAGCGCATCCGGCGGATTCGGTCGCCCGGTCCGGCCCCGGAGGGAACGCGAGCGGCGGGTGGGCATCTACGCCCGGCTCGACCACGACCGGGCCCGCCGCGTCGGCGTCCCCGAGGTGATCCTCGGGGAGGGCAAGACGGTCGAGCACCTCGTCGGGATCGTCCGAGCGCTGCTCGACGACGGTCGGGGGGCGTTCGTGTCCCGCCCCACCGCCGCCCAGCGGCGCGCGCTCGAGCGGCTGCCGACGCCTAGGGGCCCACTACGGTTCCTGGCGGGCGGCCGGCTCGTTCGCCTCCCAGGGCCTCTGGAGGTCCGGTACCGGCACGGCACCGTGGCGATCCTGGCGGCCGGGACGAGCGACGTGCCCGTGGCGGAGGAGGCGAGGACCCTCCTCGAGGAGCTCGGGATGCGGGTGGTCCATGCCTACGACGTGGGGGTCGCGGGGCTCCACCGGCTCCTCCGCGCGCTCGCCCGCCTGGAGGGCCAGCGGCCGGAGACCTACCTGGTCTTCGCGGGCCGCGAGGGAGCCCTCCCGACGGTGGTCGCAGGCCTGGTCCGGGCCCCCGTCGTCGGTGTCCCGACCTCCGTCGGGTACGGCCGGGGGGCCCGGGGGGAAGCGGCCCTCAACGCGATGCTCCAGTCGTGCGCGCCGGTGGCGGTCGTCAACATCGACGCGGCCGTGCCGGCCGCCCTGTTCGCCGCGCAACGGTTCGCCCTTCGGCGCTCCGGGCGACCCGTCCGGAGAAGGTAGCACGGACCCCCCGTCCCCCTCTCCGGCGGCCTGGGGTCGGTCGCGAAGCGACCACGAAGGTCTTTTGAGAGGTAAGGCGACTCGGAGGGGCGTGACCCCCCGGGTCGCCCTGTCCGAGCAGGCCGACCGCGAAGACCGCGACGAGCGCCAGCGGCTTCGCACGCTCGAGAACCGGTTCGAGACCCTTCTCGAGCGACGGAGGACCCTCCTTACGGACCTCCGCAAGGTCTCCTCCGAGCAGAAGGCCCTCTTCGAGCAGCGTCAGGCGCCGCAGTCCGAGGTCGAGACGCTCTACGAGACCCACGGTCAGCTCGGCCACCGCCTCGCCGAGCTGCGTGCCGCCCGGGACACGGCGCGGGGAAAGGTCGAGGAGGCCGTCGTCCGGAAGCGCGAGCTCCTGCTCACGTTCGACCGCAGCGAGCGCGAGCGGCCCGAGCAGATCCGCAAAGAGATCACCGAGCTGGAGCTGCGCCAGCAAACGCGAGCCCTCACCCTCGACGAGGAGAACACGCTGATCGCGAGGCTGCGCCGGCGCACCGCCGACCTCAAGGAGGCGGAGGCGCGGGTCCAGGTCGTCGCCGCGCACGACAGCGCGCGCAAGGAGGCCGACCTCGCGATCGCGAACGCCCGCGCCGAGGTCGAGCGCCTGAGCGAGGAGTTCCGCGTGGCGCGCGCCGAGCGCGACGCCACGATGGTGGAGGTCCACAAACGCCTCGAAGCCGCCGGCGGCATGGTCGCCGAGCTCCGCGCGAAGGGGAAGGTCCGCGCGGAGACGATCCGCGAGCTGGACAGCCTTTCGCGCGAGCTCGACGCCGTGGACCGGGAAGGACGCGAACTCCTAGCCCGTACCCGCGCCCGCCGCGCGGAGGCCCTGAAGACGCTCCGTCAGTACTCGGGTCGCCGTCGCACGGCGGAGGAGACCATCGCCTCCGTCGCCGAGGCGCACCTCGAGGAGCTGATGAAGCGCGGGAAGGTCACGCTCTAGCGGCGGGCCCGACGCGTCAGGGCGGTAGGATGGTGACGACGGTCACGACGAAGATCAGGGTCTCCCCGACGACCTCGCCGTTATAGTTCTCCGCGAAGGTGTTGTTCGCGAAGTCCACCGACCAGACGAGGAAGTCCGTCGACGAGCAGACCGTCACGCCCTTGTCCACCCCGAGGACGCTGCCCACGCTCGACGCGGTCAGCTCGCTCTCCAGGGTGATCGTCTGAGAGGTGATGCTCTCTACGACGATCGTCCAGCCGTACGGGTGGGTCGTCTCCCCGGTATTGGGCATGCGATCGACGACGACCGCGCTCGCGTTCGCGCTGAGGACCGTGTCCGTCCAGCCGTACGTAGGGTCGGCGAACGCCGCTCCGGTCACGCCGAGGCCCCCCGGGTAGTCGGTCGAGAACGCGTTGATCGGCACGGTGACGACCGCCGGGATCGTCTGGACGAGCGGGGCGGTCCTCAAGCACGCCGGATTGAGAGGGCCGTAGCCCTCGCTGTCGGGGACGGTGACCCACCGGGTCTGGTTGACCTGAAGGCCGAGCAATCCCTTCCAGAAGCCGGGGATGACGCCCACGTAGTTCACCCCGCTGACGTTGTAGCCCGAGCTCGGCGTGTTCGGGCCGACGTGCACCGCGATCGGGGCGTACCCTGAGGCGTTCCGGGGGGAGTACTCGAGCGACTTCGGGTAGGTCGAGTTGTCGTGGGCGACCGACACGAGCGACGTGTCGAAGACCCTGCCCTGCTCCGGGCCGCTCCCGAACATGCCGATGTAGTTCACCGTTACGTTGTCCCCCACGGCGACGACCAGTCGCGAGGACGGCCCCTTCGGGTGGTTGTGCTCGTAGAGCAGACCGGCGCCGACCCCGGCGACGATCACGGCGACCACGACCAGGAAGGCGAGGAACCCCAGCGACGGCGGACGTGCGGGCAACGGTTTCGCTCCGAGGAAATGTGGGGGTCAGCTCGTCGCCGTTCTCGTCATCGATTCGGAGAGACAGGTGTTCCTCATTCCCCCGCGCCCGGAGCCGGAGGCCCATATATAACCTGCCGAGGAGGCCGACCCCGCCGGCGGGGCCCGGCGGCACCGTTAGGCACGGCGGAGCTTGCCGACGACCGGCTCCTCGAGGACGCCGCCCTCTTCGAGCCGGCCCAGGACCGCTTCGGCCCTGTCGGTTCGGACCCCGCGGTCGGCCAGCCGACGTAGGAGCTCGCGGACGTCCGCGTAGCCGTCCGCCGAGCCCTCGGCGGCCTCGTCCACGAGGTCGAGGAACGCCGCCTCGTCCGCCCGGTCGAAGGCCGTGGGTTCCACGCGAGGCGCCGTGGGACGGTCCACGGTCACGGTGAGTCCCGCGGTAGCGGCGGCCGGTGCCGGGGCGACGCCGCCCCCCGCCACACGGCGCACCGCCGCGGCGAGCGCCTCCCGGAACCCCGCACGGTCGGCCTCCGGATACCGACGGAGCGCCTCCCTCGCGGCCCGGATCCAGCCGGCAGGGCAGCCGGCGGAGCGCAACGTCGCGTCGGGGACGGACGGCTCGTGCTCGATCCGCTCCAAAAGGTCGAGCCGGTCGAGGGTCTGACGCACGGTCTCGGCGACCGTCGCCCGCTCGTCCCCCTCGGCGACGGGACGGACCACCTCCGCGCTCACGGAGACGAATCCGACCCCCCCGCGCCCCCGAAAGAGGTGGACCTTGCCGACGACGAGCGCGGGCCTGCCGGCCGGCGCGGCGCGGAGCTGGGCCATCGCCCGTGGCTGGAACGACCCTGCGGTCACCGCGACGGTGCCGAGCGGGTCGGAGAGCCGGGAGCGCCAGAACGTCGACGGCTCCTCGCGGCCAATCGGCTCCGCGGCGGAGATCGATCCCGCGAGCAGGACGCGGTTCATCCGGGCGCCGAACGGGCTAAGGAGGTACGACGCCGCCCGGTCGCCGGTCCCTCGAGCCTCCTCGAGAGAGCTCTCGAGCTCCCGCGTCGTGACCCTCCAGGCCGGCTCGCGGAGCGACACTACCGCGCCCCGTGGAGACGCGCGGCGAGTTCGTCGGCCGCCGCCTCGAGGTCGATCTCGGCCGGCTCGATTGTCTCGGGAGTGACGGTGAGCCCGAAGTCGTCCCGCGTCGCCGATCCCCGCACGACCAGACGCCGCCCGACGACCGCCTCGAGCAACTGCTCCTCGAGCACCGAGGCGTCGGGGAGCCCACGAAGCCTCTCTCGGGCGTCCTCGAGCGTGATCCCCCACAGCCGCTCGGTCGCCTCCCGCCCGGCCGCGACGGTCGCGGCCCCCGTGCCGTCGTCCAGGACCAGGCGTGCCCGGAGGTCCGCGACGCCGGTCACGCGACCGTGGACCCTGCAGAGGCCCCCCGTGACGAGACGGCGGCACTCCGGGCAGCGGTGGACGAGGCCGCTCGGAGGGAGGACGCCGACGACGACCCCCTCGATCGTGGTCGCCTCACCCCCTCCCTCCTCCTCCACGTCGGCGATCGGCCGGGCCGGCCGATGCGTCCACTCGGCGAGCTCGGGGAGTCCGGTCGGCTCGATCCGCACCACGACCCCGCGCTCGTCCAGGACGAGCTGGCGTCGCCCGCGGAACGCCCGGACGTAGCCGCCGGAGATCCGTACGGCCTCTCCCGGGGCCAGGGCGAAGTCGCTCCAGGAGGCGAACGACATCGCCCCGGTCGCATCGGCTAGGAGTCCCTCGTGGACGATCCGCCGCTCCTCGCCCACGTTTACCGGCTTCGCCTGGACGGACAGGACCCTGGCCTCGAGCCGAAAGCCTTCGTTCCCTTCCTTCAGGTCACGGACCATGCAGAGGGGCAACCGGTCACCGTCCAGACGAGGGAGCTCCGCCGGCCCCGCGGGTCCCACCCTTGTTTTCCATGTGAAGACGAGCTCGACCCGCCCGCGGAACTCGCGGACCTCCGCGCCGACCGCGCGGAGGATCGTTCCCCGCTCGATTCCCTCCCGGGGCGGGTCCCACCAGGTGAACCGGACGCTCGCCGAGCCGTCGCTGAGCAGCCCGAAGAGGAGCGGCCGCCGGCCCCCATCCGAGCGCCGGACGACCTCGCGGCGGCGGGCGCTGACGACCTTTCCGACCACGTGGACCTGAGCCGAGAGTCCCCCCCCGACGTCGCGCAGACGGACCTCAGGGAGCTCCTCGCCGGCGGGCGTCGCGGCCATCGGGCACGGTGTCGACCGCTGCCCCTGTTAAAGCCGTCGCGCGGGAGGCGGGTGATGAAACGCCCCGAGGGAGCGTCCCGGGCCCGGCCCGCGACCCGTCGGAGGGCGGACAATGCTTTTGCGCCTCTCGACCTGTCGCCGGGTGACCGTGAAACTGAAGTTCTCGCAGCGCCTCGACCAGGTGCTCAAGGCGCGCAACTCGCTCCTGTGCGTCGGGCTCGACCCGGATCCTCGCCAGATGCCCAAGCCGCTCCGGCGTCTCGCCCCGGCCGCCCAGCTCGAAAGGTTCCTCGCTGGGATCGTGCCGGCCACCCTGCCCCATGCGGCGGCGTTCAAGATGCAGCTCGGCTCCTACCTCCAGTACGGGCCGGACGGCTTCCGCGCGCTGTCCCGCTGGACCCGCAGGATTGGCCCGAGCCGGGTGAAGATCCTCGACCTGAAGGCGAACGACATCCCGAACTCGATGCGCATGCTCCGGGACGGGGCGTTCCGGTCGTTCGGGTTTGACGCCGTGACGGTCAACCCGTGGAACGGCTGGGAGACGCTGGAGCCGTTCCTCTCCGATCCCTCGCACGGCCTGTTCGTCGTGGCGCATTCCTCCAACCCGGGCTCGGGCGACTTCCAGGAGATCCCGACCCCCCGCGGGCCGCTTTGGCTCGCGGTCGTAGGCGAGGTGCGACGGCTCGCCCACGCCCACGGCAACACCGGTGTCGTCCTCGGGGCCACGTTCTCGGACGCGCTCCGAACGGCCAGGGCCACGCTCGGCAATGGGGTCCCGATCCTGGTGCCCGGCATCGGAGCGCAGGGCGGCTCGCTCGCGACGACCGTGCGGGAGGGAGCGGACGCGCACGGGCGCGCGCTGTTGGTCAACGCTTCGCGCAGCATCCTGTACGCCTCCTCGGGCCCCGACTGGCGGCGCGCCGCCGGCAGGGAAGCGGAGCGTACGAAGGTCCAGATCAACCAGCTGCGGCTAGGCCTTCGTACAGGCGGATGAGCCGCCCGGCGACCTCATTGAGGCTGTAGCGCTCCTCCACCCGGCGCCGGCCCGCCGCGCCCATCGCCCGGGCCCGCGCGCGGTCGTCCAGCAGAATCCGGATCTTCGCGGCGAGGTCCTCGGCCAGAAGAGGTTCGACCAGGAGACCCTGGACGCCATCGTCGATCACCTCGCGCACGCCCGGCATGTCCGAAGTGACGACGGGGAGCCCGCAGGCCATCGCCTCCGCGACCGCGAGCCCGAACCCCTCGAGGCGGTTCTGCGACGGGAAGGCGAAGACGTCCGCGGCGGCGAGGTAGCTCGGCAGCTCGTCGTCCGTGACCGACGCGCAGAAGTGGACCCGGTCGGCGACCCCGATCCTGCGGGCGATCCCCCGAAGGTCGACCAGGCGGGGGCCGTTCCCGACGATGACCACGTGGACGTCGTTCGGGAGCTCGCCGAGCGCGCGGAGAAGGACGTCGACGCCTTTGTGCGGCACGAGCCGGCCCGTGAAGGCGACGACCCTCTTGCCCTCCAGGCCGAGCTTGGCCTGCGGTCGGCGGGCGTCCAGCCCGGGCCGGAACCGCTCGAGGTCCACGACGGACGGGATGATCTCGAGCTCGCGCCCACGCAGCACCGCCGAGGTCGTCCCGTAGCTCCGGGTGTGGACGACGACCCGGTCGACGCGGGCGAGGGTAGGGGGAAGCAGCGTCCGCTCGTAGGCCGCCGAGAGCAGCCGGCCCGCCGCCCCGGCCAGGAAGAGGTCGCAGTGGTACGTCAGGCAGACCGGGACCTTCGTGTCCCCGAGGGCCTGCGTCGCGAAGAACGCGGTGAGCGGCGGCGGGTAGTGGAGGTGGATGACGTCCGCGTCCAGCCCCCGAAGGACCACGCCGGTCCCGAGGTCCAGCGGCGTGTTGAACAGCACGCCGAGGGTACGGCTTCGCACCACCCGGTAGCCCTCCAGCATCTCCGTGGCCGCCAGGCCGCGCCGGAACCGCGACGTGACGACCGTCACGTCGTGGCCGCGCCGCGCAAACTCCCGGACGAGGCTTCGGACATGAGACTCCACCCCTCCGGCGTGGGGGTGGAAGTAGGGCGCAACGTGGACGATCCGCAAGGGACGAAGGAAAGGTCGCCGGCGTTAATGAAGGGGTGGCGAGGCCCTGCGGTGCGCCTCAGGCGGTCGCGGGGGGTGGCCGGGGCGAGGTCCCGGCCGACGCTCCCGATTCCCGACCCTGGAGCAGCGATTCGGGCGGGATCGTGGAGATTTCGATCCCCCGCATCATCTCGCCGAGGCCGCTCGACACCCGGGCGAGGACCTCCGGCTCGTCGTAGTGGAGCGACGCCTCGACGATCGACCGGGCGACCCGCATCGGGTGCTCGGCCTTGAAGATCCCGCTGCCGACGAAGATCCCGTCGACCCCGAGGAGCCGGCATAGCGCGGCGTCCGCGGGGGTCGCGATCCCGCCGGCGGCGAAGTTGACGACCGGCAGCCGGCCCAGGCTGCGAACCTCCCCGAGGATCTCCTCGGAGACGCGCTCGCGCTTCGCCCACGCTCCCAGGTCCTTCTTCGCGAGCCGCTTGACCTCCTCGACCTCCCCGGTGATCTGTCGGATGTGGCGCACCGCCTCGACGACGTTCCCGGTCCCCGCCTCCCCCTTCGTGCGGATCATCGCAGCGCCCTCCTCGATCCTCCGGAGCGCTTCCCCGAGGTTGCGGGCGCCGCAGACGAACGGGACGCGGAACTTCTTCTTGTCAACGTGGTGGAACGGGTCGGCGGGGGTCAGGACCTCGGACTCGTCGATCATGTCGACCGCGAGCGCCTCGAGCACGCGGGCCTCCGCGGTGTGGCCGATGCGGCACTTGGCCATCACCGGGATCGACACGCGGTCGCGGATCTCGCGGATCCGCACGGGGTCCGCCATCCGGGCGACCCCCCCGGCGGCTCGGATGTCCGCCGGCACGCGCTCCAGCGCCATCACCGCCACGGCCCCGGCCTCCTCGGCGACGCCCGCCTGGTCCGCGGTCGTGACGTCCATGATGACGCCACCCTGCTGCATCCGGGCGAAGCCACGCTTGACGAGCTCCGTCCCGAAACGGAGCTTCTCGATGAGTTCGGGCATCCGGTTCCCGTCCATCAAAGTGCGTCCGCCTATTATGCTGTATCCCCGCCGACCCGTGCCGGTCCCTCGAGCGAGGGCCCTGAGGCCCGTGGAGAACGGAGAGGGGGCCCGCCGGGCAGGCGGGTCCCATCCCCCCGGGCACCCTCACTTGAGGCGTGCCCCGGGGGCGGCAAGGGTAAATCCACCCACGGAATTCTCTGGCGGCAGGGGGAGCTGGGAACCGGCTGAGAGGACGAGGGAGACCTCGTCGACCCCACGAACCTGCACGGGATAATGCCCGCGAAGGGAACGCGATGGACGCCTTAGGCCACCTCTCCGCCGGACCTGCGGAGGGATGAATCCGTTCGACGAGGCGGTGGGCGCCGGGGGGCGCCTCAGGCGCCCCGGGCGGGGCGGTCGGGTCCTGGTGGCGGTTGCGCTCGCGGCGGGCGTCGTGCTCGCCGGCCTGGGCACCTACGATTACGTGGAGAGCCAGTTCGGAGGGACCACGCTGGTCATCTACACCTACCCGAGCCTGCTCGGCGGGAACTGCGGGGGAAGCGCCGCCTTCTCGTCCGCCTTCGGGACGTTCGCCACCGCCCACGGGATCCGGATCGACGTCGAGTGTCCCCCCGGGACCGCCTACTCCTGGCTTGTCGACCAGGCCGGGGCCCCGGCCGCCGACCTCGTGATCGGCCTGGACGAGATCACGGCCCCCGAGGCCGAGGCAGCCCACCTGCTGGCGCCCTACTCGCCCCCCTCGCTCGCGAACGTGTCGTCGTCGCTGGTCGCCGAGCTCTCCCCGCACCACGGGGCGGTCCCGTACGAGTACGGCTACCTCGCGGTCGATTACAACGAAACGTTCTACGCCGCGACCTCCGGGGGCATCGCCCACCTCACGTTCCCGGAGCTGGTCCACAACAAGACCTGGGCGCGGAACCTCCTGGTCGAGGACCCGGAGTCCGACATCACGGGCCAGGAGTTCCTGGTCTGGCAGATCGAGTACTACGAGCATCTGCTCCAGCAGAACTGGACGACGTTCTGGGCGAACATGACGGGCGGGGTGCCGCCGCTCTCCGACAGCTGGTCGGACGCGTACTCCGAGTTCTCCGAGGGCGCCTACCCGATGGTGGTCAGCTACACGACCGACCCGGCCTACGCCGCCTACTACGGGGAGGCCGGCTCGTTCAACTCGACGGTGAGCTGGTTCAACGGGACCGAGTACGGCTGGCGGACGATCTACGGGATGGGGATCGTGAACGGCAGCCGCCATCTCGCGCTGGACGAGGAGTTCGAGAACTGGTTCTTGTCCGGGACGGTCCAGGCCGAGCTCCCGCTCAACGAGTGGGAGTACCCGGCGAACAGCACGGTCCCCCTGCCGCCCGTCTTCGCCGCGGCGATCCCCCCCGGCTCGATCGTGGCGCTCAACAACGACACGACCCCGGGCCAGGTCGGGGCCTCGATCGCGGGTTGGGTCCAGACCTGGGATGACCTGACCTCGGGCGGCGGATGAGAAGGATACCGACCGAGGTGCTCCTCCTCGCGACGGTCGTCGCGGTGGTGGGAGCGTTCGCGCTCCTCCCGGCGGGAGAGCTGTTCGCCAGGTCGGTGAGCGCCTCCGGGGGGTGGCAGGGGATCTCCGAGGCCATCACGGGCTCGACCGACCAGCGAACGTTCTCCAACTCGCTCGTCCAGGGCGGGTTGTCCGCCGCGCTCGCGGTGGCCGTCGGCTACCCGGCCGGGGTGTTCGTCGGCCGCTACAGCTGGCTCGGCCGCGACACGATCCGCTCGGCGCTGCTCCTGCCGTTCCTGCTCCCCAGCCTCGTGATGGTCCTCGGGGTCCTCGACCTGTTCAGCGCCTCCGGTCTCGTGGGCGGGCCGGTTCCCGCGCTCCGCTGGCTCTCCTACGGGCTCCCTGGAGTCGTCGCGGTCAACCTGTTCTACAACGTCCCGATCGTCCTGGTGCTGACCGCGACCGGGTGCGAGGCGTCGTCCTCGGCCCTCGAGGAGTCGGTCGCCTCCCTCGGCGGAAGCCCCGCGCGGGCCTACCTCGAGGCTTGGGCCCGGCCCAGCTGGGTCGGCGCCGGGTGCGGGGGCCTCCTCACGTTCGTCTTCTCGGCGCTCTCGTTCGCGCCGCCGATCCTGCTCTGCGGAAGCCGTTGCGACACCGTCGAGGTCCGTGTCTACGACCTGGCCGAGGTGTTCGGCCAGCCTGCCGCCGCCGGGGTCCTCGCCCTCGTCCTGGTCGGCGTGTTCCTCGTCCCGGCGCTCGTCTACGTCCTCCTCGTGCGGCGCCTTCGCCCGGCGCGCGGCCGGACGGCCCGGTCGCGCCCCCCGCCCTGGAAGGCCGCGGGCACCTGGGCGCTCGCCGCGACGTTCGTCGCGGTCGTCGGCGCCGAGCTCGCGCTCGTGCTCGCGGTGGTCGTGCGCTCGATCGTCCCGGCCGGGGGCGGTCCTGTCGGCCGGGGATGGACGCTGCTGGGCTCGCCGGCGACGGCGTCGCGTCTCGGGATCTCCGTGGAGGGGGCGGTCGGCAACACCCTGTTCTTCGCGGCCCTCGCCGCGGGCGTGGGGATCGTCCTCGCCACCGCGAGCGCGTTCGTGACGGCCCGGCGTCCCGGGGTCGCGACGGCGCTCGGGGTCGTGCTGTTCGTGCCGATCCTGCTCTCCCCGGTCGTCCTCGCGGAGGCGCTCGCGACGTTCTGGAGGCCAATCCTCGGGGGGGTGGCGAACGTCTGGCTGCTGATCGTCCTCAGCCAGGCGCTCCTCGGCCTGCCGTTCGCGGTCCAGAGCCTCGAGATCCCCCTCGCGGGGCTGCCGCGCGCGGGGGCGGAGGCGGCGAAGACGCTCGGGGCGAGCTCGTGGGGGGCGTTCGTCGACGCCGAGCTTCCTCGCGTGCGCCGGGGTGTCCAGACGGCGGTCCTGTTCGCCTTCGCCCTCGGCCTGGGCGAGTTCACCGCGACGAACTTCCTCGTGACGCCGAGGTTCGTGACGCTCCCGGTCGCCGTCTATTCGCTGACGGACGGGCGCCTCTACTCGGCGGCCGGGGCCGCCGCGGCCCTCCTCCTCCTGCTCAGCCTCATCGTCTTTGCCTTGATCGTCGTGAGCGGGGTCGATGCCCGGGAGTAGGCCCCTGCTCGAAGTGGACGGCGTCAGCGCGAGCTGGGGCCGGCAGGAGGTCGTCCGCTCGGTCTCGTTCGCGGTCGCCCCCGGGGAGACGCTCACGCTGCTCGGGCCCAACGGGAGCGGCAAGACCACCCTCCTGCGGGTGATCGCCGGGTTCGAGCGGCCGACGGCCGGCTCCGTCCGCCTCGACGGCCAGGACCTCGCGGGGGTGCCGCCCCATCGTCGGTCGGTCGGCCTATTGTTCCAGGAGCCCGCGCTCTTCCCCCATCGCTCGGTCCTCGAGAACATCGCCTACGCCCCGCTGCTCCAGCGCCGAAGCCCCGCCGAGATCCGTTCGCTCGTCCGCGAGCTCAGCGCCCTATTGTCGCTCGACCGCCTCCTCGATCGCTCGCCCGAGCGGCTGTCGGGAGGCGAGCAGCAGCGGGTGGCGCTCGCGCGCACCCTCGCGGCCCGGCCGAAGCTGGTCCTATTGGACGAGCCGTTCGCGTCGGTCGACGTGCAGGTGCGCGCGGGGCTTCACGCCGAGTTCCGGGCCGCGCTGCGGCAGTTCGGCGCTGCCGCGATCCACGTCACCCATGACCGCGAGGAGGGGCTGTTCCTGGGCGACCGCTTGGCCCTGATCTTCGAGGGCCAGCTGGAGGCGGTCGGGCCGCCGGCCGAGGTCTTTGCCCACCCGGGCTCGAGGAGGACCGCCCGCTTCCTCGGCTACAACGTCCTGGCCGGGCCGACGGGTCCGGTCGCCGTCCTACCGGAGGACCTTACGGCGCGGCCCCCCACCGGCGCCGACCGAGCGTACACCGTGAGGGCCTCGGGCCCCGTCGGCCGGCAGTTCCTGTCGGTCCTCGAGGGGGTCGACGGTGAGAGGGTCGAGCTCCGGTCGGACGAGCGGCTCTCCGTGGGGTCCTCGGTGGCGCTCTTCTGGGTGCGGGGCGTGCCCGTGCGGGACTGAGGCGCCGTCACCGTCCGTAGAACCCAAGTGCCTTGCGGCGATGGCCGCCGCGTGAGCCCCACCGACCCCCTCGGCGCTGCCGAGCCGGCCCGGCTGGGGGACGAGACGCTGACGGTCTACCGCCCGGACCGGCTGAAGGGGGTGGACCCGGAACGGCTGGCCCGGCGTCCGAGGACGACCCGCATCATCCTCGAGAACGCCGTTCGCCACTTCGACCCTCGACGCACCGACGCGAAGCTCCTCTCCGCCTGGGCCCAGGGGGAGCGCGCGGTGGGCCCGGAGGAGCTCGCCTACTTCCCGGAGCGCATCCTGCTGCAGGACTTCACCGGCGTGCCGGTCCTGGTCGATCTCGCGACGCTGCGCGACGCGGCGGCGGCTCGCTCGGTCGACCCGGACCGCGTCGACCCGGTCGTGCCGGTCGACCTCGTGGTCGATCACTCGGTCCAGGTGGACAGCTACGGTTCGCCCCGCTCCGCGTCGATCAACCTCGACCGCGAGTACGAGCGCAACGGCGAGCGCTACCGCCTCCTCCGCTGGGCGAAGGGCGCGTTCCACCGCCTTCGCGTCGTCCCGCCGGGGAACGGGATCTGCCACCAGGTCAACCTCGAGCACCTGGCGAGCGTCGTCGCGCGCGCCGACGGGCCGGACGGTCCGGTGGCGTTCCCGGACACGGTAATCGGCACCGACTCGCACACGACGATGGTCAACGGACTGTCCGTCCTCGGCTGGGGGGTCGGGGGCATCGAGGCCGAGGCGGTGCTGGTCGGCGAGCCGTACTTCGTGGCTCGGCCGGTCGTCGTCGGGGTCGAGCTCGTGGGCGAGCTCGCGCGCGGGTCGACCGCGACGGACCTCGTCCTCACCGTCACGCGCCGCCTTCGGGAGAAGGGGGTCGTGGACCGCTTCGTGGAGTTCTTCGGCACGGGAGTCGCCCGGCTCTCGGTTCCGGACCGGGCGACGGTCTCGAACATGTGCCCGGAGTACGGCGCGACCGCCGCGCTGTTCCCGATCGACGAGGCGACGGTCGACTACCTGCGAGGGACCGGCCGGCCCGCCGACCTCGTCCGCCGGGTCGAGGCGTACGCGAGGCTCGTCGGGCTCTGGGGGTCCCCGGCTTCCGGGACGATTGACTACGACGACGTGGTCACGATCGACCTCGGCTCGGTCGAGCCGGCCGTGAGCGGCCCCCGCAACCCCGAAGAAGGCGTCCCGCTCTCGCAGGTTCCCGGGTCGTTCCGCAAGGCGCTCGACGCCTACCGAGCGGCCCACCCTCGAACGCCGAGCGGCCCGCCGCGGCACTACCCGTCCGACGACCCATTGGGTCCGTTCGACGGCGAGATCGACCGGCCCCGCGCCGGCGCCGCGCGGGACGGCCGGGGCGAGGTCGCGGACGGCTCGGTCGTCCTCGCTGCGATCACGAGCTGCACGAACACCTCGAACCCTTCCGTGATGGTCGGCGCGGGGCTGTTGGCGAAGAAGGCGGTCGAGCTCGGGCTCACCGTTCCTCCCCACGTCAAGACCTCGCTCGCCCCCGGCTCGAAGGTCGTCACCGCCTACCTCGAGCGCGCGGGGCTGCTGCCGTACCTCCAGCGGCTCGGTTTCGACGTGGTCGGCTACGGCTGTACGACGTGCATCGGGAACTCCGGCCCGCTGCCTCCCGAGGTGGGCCGTGCCGTCCGCGAGCGCGACCTGTTCGTCTGCGCGGTCCTGAGCGGCAACCGCAACTTCGAGGCGCGGATCCACAACGACGTCCGGGCGAACTACCTCGCCTCCCCGATCCTCGTGGTCGCCTACGCCCTCGCCGGTCGGGTCGACGTCGACCTCTCCCGCGAGCCGTTGGCCCGTCGCCGGACGGGAGAGCCGGTGACCTTGAAGGACCTCTGGCCGGACCCGACGGAGGTCGCTCGCCTGGTCGGCTCGAGCCTGGGTCCGGGGCTGTTCGAGGACGAGTACCGGGCCATCGAGGTCGGGGACCGCCACTGGGACGCCCTCCAGGCCCCCTCCGGGCTGCGCTATCCCTGGGACCGCGGCTCGACGTACCTCGCCGAGGCGCCGCACCTTACACTCCCGCCGCCGCTCCTGCCTCGCAACGGGGAGATCGCGAGGGGGGCCCGGGCGCTCCTCGTGCTCGGCGACAAGGTCTCGACCGACCACATCTCTCCCGCCGGCGAGATCCCCGGGGACACGCCGGCCGGGGCGTACCTCTCGGCCCGGGGGGTGCCGGTGAGCGAGTTCAACACCTACGGCTCCCGCCGTGGCCACCACGAGGTGATGGTCCGCGGAACGTTCGCCAACGTTCGCCTGCGCAACGAGCTCGTCCGTCCGAAAGAGGGCGGCTACACGCTCCATCTCCCGAGCGGGGCGACGACCACCGTCTTCGACGCGGCCCAGCGCTACCGCGCCGACGGCGTGCCGCTCCTGGTCCTCGCCGGGAAGGACTACGGCCAGGGTAGCTCTCGGGACTGGGCGGCCAAGGGGCCTCGCCTTCTGGGGGTCGGCGCGGTGATCGCCGAGGGCTACGAGCGGATCCACCGGTCGAACCTGGCCGAGATGGGCGTCCTGCCGCTCGCCTTCCGCCGCGGCGAGAGCTGGAGGAGCCTCGGGCTCACCGGGCGCGAGTCGTTCGAGCTCCGCCTCGCGCCGGGTTCGTCGTTCGGGCCGGGCGGGGAGGTACGCGTTTTGGCCACGGGTGACGGAGGCCCCGCGCGGGAGTTCTCGACGACCGTCCAGCTGGTCTCCGCCGTCGAGCTCGAGCACTACCGCGCGGGGGGCGTCCTCCCGTTCGTCCTGGCGCAGCGGTTCGCGCGCTGACCCGGATCCCGGTGAGTCGGCTCCTTAGGATGGTCGACCGACGACCGATAGGGCGATCGCGCTCGGACTCGCCACGCTCGCCCTGATCGTCGCGCTCGTCGCCTTGCTCCGCCGACCGTCGGCCTGGGCCCCGCCCCCCGCAGCGGCTTGGCAGGAGCCCGCCTCTCAGGAGGGCGGAACCGAGGGCGCTCCGCCTCAGGAGCCCGGTCACTAGGCCTCGCGGCGCACGAACGACGGACGACGCAACCCTTTCCCCGCTCCGGGCCCTTCGGGGCCCGGACGCATCGTTCTGCAACTGCTGGACTGTGAGCCGAGCTCCGAGCATCTCCTCCCGCAGCCGGAGGGGGCCGACCCCGCCGAGCAGAGCGGACCCTGGGGGCCGTTCACGGAGGCACCGCCAGGGGTCGGCGTCCGGCGCAACGAACGTCACGGTCGATCCAGCCGGGTCTGTGTTCCCGGAGGGGCCGGAAGGTGGGGGGACGCCTCCGCGGGGAGCTCGTACGCGACCGGCTCGAGGCCGAGCGCCTCGCGGAAGAGGTTCACCGACGCAGGGGCGAAACCCGCGAAATGGCTGTTGAAGAACGCGAAGACGTTCGTGACCGTGTCTCGGACGCCTTCGACCCGGGAGGCCCACAGGCGTGTCTCCCGACCGCGGTCGACGCGGAGGTCCCCGTGGCTCTCCTCGGGGACGGTTGTGTGGTCCCCGATGAACCTCAGGTAGACGAAGTCGGTCGTCAGCTCGGGCGGGACGTCGACGTAGGTGAGGTACGACCAGGCGAGCGCGATCCTTCGGTCGCCTAGCTCCCGAAGGAGGGCAGCTCTGGTCGTTCCGTGGAACCAACCCGCTTCCCGGAGCTCCAAGGCGTAGCGGAGGCCGGGGTCGAGGGTCGGCAGCAGCTCGCCCAGGAAACGTCCGGCCCGGGCGGGGTTCGCCCACGGCGGGAACTGGAGTAGCAAGGCTCCGAGCTTGGGGCCCAGCTCTCGAGCGTGCTCCTCGAAGGCTCCGATCGCCTCCCTATCTACCGGGAGCTTCGTATCCAGGAGATCGCGGGGGAACTTCATCGTGAAGACGAAATCCCCGGGGGTCGACCGGGCCCACCGGCGGATGAGGAACGAGCCCGGGTCCCGGTAGTACGACGCGTCCACCTCGACGGTGTCAAACAGCGCGGCGTAGGCCGAAAGACGCTGGTCGGGCGCGAGCCCCCTCGGGTAGATCCTCCCCCACCAGGCCTCGGAGGTCCACGAGGAGCAGCCGATCCTCAGGCGAGCCGGCATCGATCCTCCGACGTACCGCAGTTCTGGGAGTTAGCCCCGGCGGGGGGGATCACGAGTTCGATGCGAGGGCGGCCGGTCCCCACGGGCAGTGGCCATGGGAACCCGCGTCCGTCCTCGCCACGTCAGCCCTAGGCCCGCGTGGTCCCGCCGGACCCGCCCCCCTCCTCGGCGGGCCGGGGGCTGTCGCTCGTGACCCGAGGAGGGTGTTCCCATAGGGCGAGCGCCCGCACCCGGTGGTAGGTATGGGTCCTGTCGCCGACCTGCTCCCGCGCCCTCGCGACGGCTCGGGCGAGCTTCTCCGGGGGAACCCGCAGGGTCCAGCGGCTCGCGCGCTGCTCGAGGAGAGCCAGCTCCTGGACGAGCGGCTCGGTCACTTCCTCTTGGCTGATGGTGACCAGCCGGTCGGGAGGGCATGCGGCGAGGAGCAGGGCCTCGACCCTCGTCGATCCTCCGCCAGCTCGCTCGGGAAGCACGACGCCGTCCTGCCGGAGCAGGCCGATGACGATCCGGCGCGGGCGGAGTTCTTGGTCACGGTCCTCTGCCCCGGCGCTTGGCGGCCGGACGAGGGCCACCGCACCGAGTAGGCTGACCCGGCATCCCTCGGCGATGGCGGCCGCGGGTTCGTCCAGGATGTGGAGCACGTGGACGAACAGGGCTGCGTCGAGCGCCCGGGCGTCGAACGGCAGATGGTAGGCGCTTCCGCGCACGAGCCGGGGGATTCCCTTCTCCCTCGCCCGCGCGAGCATCCCCCGGGAGGCGTCGACCCCGGTGACCTCGAACCCCTTCGCCGCGAGGGGTGCGGCGACCCGGCCGGTTCCGACTCCGACCTCTACCAACCGTCGAACACCCCAGCCGCGCAACACGGAGGTGATCGCTTCGACGGCCGTCGCTTCGAGGGGTTCCCGCGTGGCATCGTAGACGGGAGAGATCTCATCGAACTCCTCGGCGCCACGGGTCGCCGGCATCGGACCCTCCCACCCCGTCAGGGTATTTGGTCCGTCGCTGGCCGGCGAATCTCAGTCCGTCGTGCAGGTCCCGGACCGGGCGGTCTACGGTGGAAGGTTAGGGAACACTAGGCGGGGGGGAGCGGTCGGGCCGCCTGACGGCGGGTCCGGACCCGAGCCGCGGGACGAGCGATGGGCCAGTCTTGGCGCCGGGAGCGAGAGTCTCCGCGCCGTCGAACGGTTTTCGGATAGGCTCTTAGAGGTACGCCCGATAAGAGCACGGCCCGCGGGTCGCGGAACGGTTCCATGGATCCTCGTTCCGTGAGCTACTCCGGCGTATCGGTGTCGCCGGTGGACCTCGGGGCGTCGCTGGCCGAGCTCTACCCGATCCTCACCCGCCGCCGTCAGGGCTCCGGGCTTCTCGAGACCCTGGGCCCGGACGGGCCGTCCGTCCTCGCCTGGGACCCCGCGGTTACCGTTCACTTGGGACCCCTGTCGGTCCTCGTTCGATCCGATCCCCGAGTGGCGCTGGGCGGGGTCCCGCGGACCCGGGCCCAGGTCCCGGCGTTCCTAGACCGCCTGGTGGGCCGGTTCCGGGTGGAGCGGCCGGAAGATGGGAGCGTGGTCCCGGCGTTCCTCGGCGGCCTCTTGGGATTCGTCGGGTACGAGTGGGCGGCGAGCCAAGAGGGCCCGGATTCCGCTCGGCTCTCCGGGTTCCCGGACATGTGGTTTGGCCTCTTCGACCGCGCCGTCGTCCGCACGCCCGGAGGGGCCTCCCAGGTGATCGTCGTGCCGTCCATCCGGGGCGCGGACCCCGCAGCGACCCGGCGGCAGGTCGTCAGCGCCTCCGCCCACGCCCACGCGATCCGAGGTGCCGCCCTCTCCGTACAACGGTTCACCACCTCGTGGACCCGGGCCGACTTCGAAGGGGCGGTGCGCGAGGTTCGGCGGCGCATCCGTCTCGGGGAGGTCTACCAGGTCAACCTCGCCCTGCAGCTCCGCGCCCTAGGTATCGATCCGTGGCAACTCTACCTCGACCTGCGCGAGCGCAATCCTAGCCCCTTCGCCGGCTTCCTCGAGGGGGGCGGAGTCGCTCTCGCCTCCGCCTCGCCCGAGCGGGTCCTGCGCGTCTCCGGGACGTCGGCCGGGCCGCGCTCGGTCGAGACGCGGCCGATCGCCGGGACTCGGCCGCGGGACAGCGGAGCCCGAGATGCCCTCAACGAGAGGGCGCTGCGTCGTTCTCCCAAGGAGCGTGCGGAGCACACGATGCTGGTCGACCTGAGCCGGAACGACCTCGGACGGGTCTGCTCGCTCGGGACCGTGGAGGTCGACGAGTGGCTCACGGTCGAAAGGTACTCCCACGTGATGCACCTGGTCTCGAACGTACGCGGGTGCCTCCCCCCCCACGTGGGGATCCCCAAGCTCTTCCAGGCACTCCTGCCGGGAGGCTCGGTGACCGGAACCCCGAAGATTCGGGCGACGGAGATCATCGCCGAGCTGGAACCGGTGCCGCGAGGCCCGTTCACGGGGTCGATGGGGTACGTTTCGCTCGACGGCCAGATGGACTTCAACCTCCTCATCCGAAGCGCGTTCTTCCCGCGGTCGGGCGGGGAGGCTCTCGTCTGCGCCGGGGCCGGCATCGTCCAGGATTCCCGTCCGGAGCGAGAGTGGAAGGAGGTCCAGGCGAAGGCGGCGGTGCTCTTGGAAGCGGCCTCGGGGACCCCGTCCCGGGGGTTCGGATGGAGCCCCCCCCGCCGGTACGCGTCGTGGAAACCCCCCGCGCCGTCCCACCATCACGCTCGGCGGAACGTCCTCTTGATTGACAACTACGATTCGTTCACCTACAACCTCGCCCAGTACCTCTCCATGCTCGGGGCCCGGGTCCGGGTCGCCCGGAACGACGCGGAGGCGTTGGGGACCCTGCGGTCGTGGAACCCGACCCACGTGGTCCTCTCGCCCGGTCCCGGTCGGCCCGAGGAGTCCGGCGTGACCGTCCCGGCGGTCCGGGCCTTCGAGGGAACGCCGCTGCTGGGAGTCTGCCTCGGCCACCAGGCGATCGTCGAGGCCTACGGGGGTTCGATAGGAACGGCCCGGCTCCCGATCCATGGCAAGTCCTCTACCATCCACTGCGTCGGGGGGGCCGGGGGTGTCGGCATCCTCCAAGACCTTGCCCCCAGCTTCCAGGCTGCCCGGTACCACTCCCTCGTCGCGAGGACGGTCCCCGACGAGCTGCGGGTCACTGCCACGACCGCCGACGGCGAGGTCATGGCGGTCCAGCACCGAGAATTCCCGACCTACGGGGTCCAGTTCCATCCGGAGTCGCTTCGCACCGAACGCGGGATGACCATCCTCGACCGTTTTCTGGGGGAGGAGACGCGGCATGGCTAGGGCGCCTCCCGCTCGCTCGGGGACGGCGCGGTCCAGCCCCCGAGTTGTTTCGACCGTGGAAACGGGGATCCCGTCCGGGGTTCGATCCGGGGATGGGGTCTTCGAGACGCTGCGAACGTACTCCGGCCGGCCCTTCCTTCTCGACCAGCATCTGAGGCGACTTTGTCGCGGCGCGGCGTCGATCGGCCTCGCTCCCGTCCCCTCCGTGTCCACCGTGCGCCGCGCCTGCTTGGAGGCGCTCTCCCGGGCTCGAAGCAAGGGGCGGACGCGCGAGTGGGTCGTCCGCGCCATGACGTACGCGTCGTCCTCCGGGGCGCAGTGGTCGGTTTTCGTCGAACCTCTGTCCCGGGTGGCTCACCGGCTCCGTTCGAAGAGGTTCGTCGCGGGGATCGCGTCGTACCCCCACCCAGGGAGGTACCTCACGCCTCCCGGGGCGACGGCGCCGGTGAAATGGATGGCGCGCGGGCCCCTCGCGCACGCGCTTCGAGAGGCCCGTGCCCGCGGCTGGGAGGAAGCGATCCTCGAGGACGAGGAGGGCCGTCTTGTCGAGGGCACCCGGTCGAACCTTCTCGCCGTCGTCGGGGGTACGCTTGTCGCCCCCGGCCCGGAGTCGCTGGCCCTACCTGGGATCACGAGAGGGGTCGTCCTGGACGAGGCGCGACGTCTCGGGATACCTGTCCGTGAGTATGCGCCCGACCGGACCGAATTGCGAGCCGCAACGGATCTGATGGTCACCTCCTCGCTGCTAGGGGTCGCTTCGTTGACACGCCTGGTGGGGGTCTGGCCGGGTGCCGGTGCCCGTCGCCCGACCCACCTCGCCTCCTCCCTTCGCGAGGCCTACAACGCGCGAACCCGTGGCGGAGACCCCTAGATTGGGCGAGCGGACCGAGGTCGGCTGCCCAGCGCGCCGGGCTCAGCGTCCATTCGGGACCATCCCCTTCGGACGACCATGGGCATGTAACTGCCCCCCCTGTCGGGACTCCCCGTTCGGCGCCGAGGGGGCTGGACCTGGACGAGATGCACGATCCCTTGGCGCGTGGCCACATCCCTCCATCCCTGCACCGTGAAGCGGCTCGACCGAGTCGCCGCGAACAAGACGTCGACAGCCCTCGAGGGCAACGAAGTTCGCGGCGTGCGCGCGGTCCGCAGGAGAACGAAGCCGACGTTTCGTGCGGACCCGTCTTGGCGCCAGGTGGGCGGGGTCGAACGGAAGTCCCCGATGGCCAGAGGACGACGAAGCGCCGACCACGTGCTGCCGGCGGGGGCCCGTCCGGGACTGCCGAGGATAAGCTTCTCCCCCGTGATCCACGCTTCGGTCGGCGGGGGCTGGTGCTGGTGGCGCGCCCAGAACCCCAGGAGGGCGGGCGCGAGGCACCCTAGGTGAAGCGCAGGGCCTAGTCAATCGAGCAACCGCCCCGAACCCGACCTCCATGCCTCGTAGAGCATGACCACCCCACCGGCGCCTGCGACCGGTCCAAGGAGGCCGGTGACCAGCCAGAGGCGACGCCACGGTCGGACCGGTGGACCGATTCTTCTCGGTGTATCTGAGGCAAAGTCAATCGCTTTATCGGGAACGCCCTCTACTCGTCCGTGTTCATGGTCGCCGGGTTCGCGGCCGAGAGGCCCCCTTCGTTGCTCGGCATCACGATCCGAAGGTCCATCGTCGTCGGCCGACTCTATCTCATCATTGGCATCGGGTACCTGCTGGTCTTCGGGATCGTCACCGGCGTCGCATCGCCCACGGCATTTGGGTCCTTGATCACCCTCTTTCTTCCCGTGTTCGCGGTGATGGGGGCGATGGGCGGATTGATGGTCTTCACGAACGACCGCCTGAAGGGCGTCTTCGAGTATCTCATCGCCTACGGGGTCTCCTCTCGACGCCTTTTCGCCAACGTTCTGGCCGCGACCCTGGTCCTGGTGTCCATCGTGCTCGGTACTTCCTTGACGGTCGGGCTGGGGGTGTACCTGGCACGCGGGCACACGATCTCCGCCAGCCTGGCGATCGACCTCGCCCTCTACTCCATCCCGATGAGCTACGCTTCGGCGGCGTTCGCCGCGACGGTCGGGATGTTCTGGACATCGCTCTCCTCTCCGCGGACGGGGATGAACAGCCCGATCGGGCTGATGCCGATCATTGGGATCGCCCCCTCGCTGATCACGATCGGCTGCATCCAGGCTGCGGCGTCGATGGGCGTTTCGGCGCTGAGCGTCGTGACCGGGGCCGTCCTCCTGGTCGTAGCTGCCGTGCTGTTCCTGCTGAGACACATCGGGCGGCTGATGCCTCTAGAGCGGCTGCTCTCGCCGACCTAGGACCAGGATCGGAACCATGGCCTCGGGAATGCATGGGTCCGCGGGCGAGTCACGGCGGTCCGCGGAGCAGATCGGCATCTCCTGCCGGTCGGTAAGTGCCGGGTATCTAGGGACCCCGGTCCTCCGCGACGTCTCCTTCGCCATCGACGAGCCCGCCATCTACGTGGTCCTCGGGCCCAACGGCGCCGGGAAGACCACGCTCTTCCGCACGCTCTCCGGGATCCTCCGGCCCTATCAGGGGGAGGTGCGCATCGGTGGAGAGCCGGTCGACCGCCAGGCGTCCCGCAACCACCTGCACTATCTGTCCCACGTGGACGGCATCCCGGATGGCCTGCGAGTGCGCGAGGCGCTCGAGTTCTACGCTCGGGTAGAGCGCGCCACCTCGGCCGATGTCGAGCGTGTGCTGGACCTGCTCGAGATCCGGCAGCTGAGCGGGCGCTTCCTCTCCCAGCTCAGCGCCGGCCAGAAGAAGCGGGTCTCCATCGCGCGTGTCTTCCTCCGGGAGCGGGCGATCTACCTTTTGGACGAGCCGACGAGCAGCCTCGACCCCAAGCTCGCCCGCGAGATTCGCACCCTCATCCTTGAGCTCAGCCGCGAGAAGATCGTCCTGTACTCCTCGCACAACCTCTTCGAAGCCCGGGAGATCGGCCGCTACTTGCTCGCGATCAAGGGCGGAGAGCTCACGCTGTTCGACCGCATCGAGAACCTCAGGGGCGCGCGCTTTGTGGTGGGAATCCGGGTACTCGAACCCTCCGAGGCCCTGAGGGGATACGCCCGCGAAGGCGACTACTTCCTGCGCGAACTCTCGGGCCCGGACCAGGTCCCAGCCCTCCTCCGCGACCTCGAGTCGCGGGGCGTGAGGATCCGCGAGATTCGGGAGATGAACAACCCGCTCGAGGACCTGTTCGCCTGACCCTCGCCGAGAGGACCCACGACGCGGTGGAAGGTCGGCTCGGGCCGGTTTGACGCGGTGAGGGAGACGCCCGTGCTGGGATTCGAACCCAGGTCTGAGGCTCCGCAGGCCTCTAGGATAATCCACTGTAGCGAGTGGGGGTCGATCCCCCGACCTCGTAGCTACCCCACACGGGCATCCGCGCGCTTCCGAGCGCGGTCGGCGCGAACAGCGCACCGTATTAAAGAATGGGTCGTCCCACGCCTGAGAGGTTATACCGGCCGGCGCCTCGGCCGAGGAGGGAGGGTTCGGCGGTGAGCGAGCAGGGACCCGCCGACCCGTGGGAGGTCCTCCGCTCCCTTCCGTTCGGCCAGCGGATCGAGCTGACGGCGGAGGACGGCTCGGCCTGGACCGGCACGGTCATTCCGTCCCACGACCTTGCCAGCCCGCGCATTCTCACCCTGAAGCTCGAAACGGGCTACAACGTCGGCCTTCAGGTGGGCCCGGGTACGAAGTACCGTCTCCTCGGGAACCCGCCGCAGCGCGTGGTCGCCCCTCCGGCCGCTGCCTCGGGCCATGCCCAGGGTCGCGGCGGGATCGAGCTGCTGATGACGGGGGGAACGATCGCGTCGCGCGTCGACTACGAGACCGGTGGCGTGAGGCCGGTGAGCGGCGAGGAGGAGATCCTCGCCTTCTACCCCGAGCTCCGGGAGCTCGGCGCGGTCCGCATCACGCCGGTCCTAGACGTTCTGAGCGAGAACATCACGCCGGCCGACTGGCTTACCCTGGCAGGCAAGGTCGTCGAGGCGTTCGGCCGAGGGGCCGAGGGCGTCGTCATCGCCCACGGCACCGACACGATGGGCTTCACCGCCGCCGTGCTCAGCTTCCTTCTCGACGATCTGCCCGGCCCGGTCGTCCTGGTCGGCGCCCAACGTTCGCCCGACCGTCCGTCCTCGGACGGCCCGTCCAACCTCTACGCCGCGGCCCGCGTCGCGCGCGAGCGCGGCCTGGGCGAGGTCGTGGTCGTCATGCACGCCGGTCTCTCGGACGACCGGTTCGCCATCCACCGGGGGACTTGGGTGCGCAAGATGCACTCCAGCCGGCGGGACGCCTTCGAGAGCCGTAACGGCCCGCCCCTCGGAACGGTCGATGCCTCCGGAGTCCACCTAAGCCCGGCGGTGCGTCGGCCCTCGCCGGGGCCCGCGCGTCTGGACGGGCCGCTCGACGCCCGCGGCGGTCTTCTCACGTTCTATCCCGGTCTTTCCCCGGCGAAGGCGCGACAGTTCGCCGATGGGCTGCGAGGGGTCGTCCTCGCCGGCACCGGCCTCGGCCACGTGGCCGTCGAGCACCTTCCGTGGATCCGGGAGGCGACCGCACGCGGGGCCGTCGTGGCCATGACGACCCAGTGCTTGGAGGGGGTCGTCGACCCGTACGTCTACGCCACCGGCCGCGAGCTGCTCCGTGCCGGGGTCGTCTTCCTCGACGACCTCCTTCCCGAGACCGCGTACGCGAAGCTCCTGTGGGCGCTCGGTCACGCGAGCACTGCCCACGAGGTCCGGGAACTGCTCCTTCGCGACCGGGCGGGCGAGTTCCACCGCCGCCGCCCGGTGAGGGCCAAGCCGTGAAGGTCGGCCTCGAGGTGCACCAGCAGCTCGCCACGACCAAGCTTTTCTGCGCCTGTCCGTCGGAGCTCAGCGAAGGCACCGACACGACGTTCGTGCGCCGCCTTCGCCCGGCGAGCGGCGAGGAGCGGACCGTCGACGCCGCGGCGTCGTTCCAGGCCTCGCGCGAGTTCGCCTACCGCTACGAGAGCGGGACCTCGAACTGCCTGGTCGAGAGCGACGAGGAGCCTCCGAGACCGCTGAACGAGGAGGCGCTGGACGTCGCGCTCACGGTCGCCCTGCTCCTCTCGGCCCGCCCGGTCGACGAGGTCGAGATGATGCGCAAGATCGTCGTCGACGGCTCGAACACCACCGGCTTCCAGCGGACCGCCCTCATCGCCCTCGGGGGTCACCTCGAGGTCGGCGGGAAGCGCCACGAGATCCTGTCGATCTGCCTGGAGGAGGACGCGGCACGCAAGGTCGGCGTCGCCGGACACGAGGTGGCCTACCGCCTCGACCGGTTAGGGATTCCTCTGGTCGAGATCGCCACTGGCCCGACGATCGCCTCCGGGGCCGAGGCCCGCGAGGTCGCCCTCGAGATCGGCGCCCTGCTCCGGGCGACGCGGAGGGTGCGGCGCGGGATCGGGACGATCCGCGAGGACCTGAACGTCTCCACCGAGGGCGGTCGACGCATCGAGATCAAGGGCGTCCAGGAGCTCCGCCTCCTCGGGGAGTACGCCGAGCGCGAGGAGGGCCGGCAGAAGCTCCTCCTGCGGCTGCGCGATGAGCTACGTCGGCGTTCGGCCCGTGTCGACCCCCAGCCGGTGGACGTGACCGCCGAACTGACCGATCTCACCGAGGGCCCCGTCGGTTCCGCGGGCCGGCATGGGGGCTCGGTCCTCGCCGTGCGCCTCCACGGCTACGCGGGCCTCCTCGGGAGCCAGCCGGGATCCGACGAGCGGCTCGGGCGGGAGCTGGCCGACCAAGCTCGGGCTGCCGGGCTCGGCGGGGTGGTCCACTCGGACGAATCGCCGTCCCATGGCCTTTCCGAGGACCGGCAGGCGCGCCTCCGGAGCCGACTTGCGCTCGCGGAGGCGGATGCCTTCGTCCTGGTGGCCGACCGGTCGCCCGAGCGGGCACGTCGCGCGGCGACCGCGGTCGCGGCGCGGGCGGAGGCGGCGCTTGAGGGGGTCCCCGGCGAGACCCGGGATCCCCTACCGGACGGGAGGAGCCGTTACTCTCGCCCCTTGCCTGGGCGCGATCGTCTCTACCCCGAGACCGATGTCCCGCCCGTTCGGATTGACGCGGGGCGCCTCTCCCGTCTCCGAGCGCGTCTCCCCGAGCGTCCGGCCGCGACGCTCGCCCGCCTCGCGCGCGAGCACGCGCTCGCCCCGGAACTGGTGCGCCAGCTCGTCTATGGGACCGAGCTCGACCGGTTCGACGAGCTCGTCCGGCGCGGCCACGCTCCGGGGGGCGTCGCCCGCCTGTTAACCCAGGAGCTGCCGGCGGTGGAGGTCCCCGCCGCCTCCGCCCCGTTCGACCCGCCTCTGGAGCTGTTGGACGAGCTCCTGGGGGCGGCCGAACGCGGAGAGTTCGCCAAGGAAGGGACCCCCAAGGTCCTCGCGCAGCTCGCGTCGGGGGCGTCGACGGTGGCCGAGGCGGTCCGCCGGACGGGGCTCGTGGGCGCCGACCACGACGAGCTCGCCCGTGTCGTGGACCGGATCGTCCGCGAGCAGATCGCCGTCGTGCGCGAGCGCGGGGAGGCCGCGTTCTCCCCGCTCATGGGCGACGTCATGCGGGAGCTCCGGGGCCGGAGGGACGGGCGGGAGGTCGCCGAGGAGCTTCGCCGCGCGATCGCCCGGCACCTTTCGAGCGCCGTCGGATAGCGGACGCACGGGGAGGACGATGGCCAGGACGCGACGGCGACCTGCTCGGGTCGTCCTGCGTGCGGTCGTCACCGACATCGACGGGACGCTGACAGACGCCAGCCGCCGTCTCGACCCCCGCGCGGTCGATGCCGTCCGCCGTCTCGAATCCTCAGGGGTCCCGGTGACGCTCGCCACAGGCAACGTCCTTCCGATTGCGCTGGCGCTCCACCGCTTCGTCGGGACGACCGGACCGGTCGTGGCCGAGAACGGCGGTCTCATCTACTGGCCCGAGGGCACAGGGGGCACGGTCGAACGCAGGGCCGACCGGCGTGTGGCGTTACGCGCGTGGCGCGCGGTCCGAGCCGCCGGCGTGCCCGCCCGGCGCCTGTTCACCGACCGCTGGCGTGAGAGCGAGGTCGCGCTCGAGCCGAACGTGGGGCTGCCCTCCGTGCGACGCGCGGTCCGCGGCCTGCCGGTGACCGTGGAGTCGACCGGCTACGCCTTCCACCTTATCGAGCGGGGCGTCGGCAAGCTTCCCTCGCTGGTCCGGGCCCTGGGGAGGATAGGCCTCGGCCCCAGGGACTGCGTCATCCTGGGGGACGGCGACAACGACGTCGCTATGCTTCGAGCCGCAGGGTTCGCCGTGAGCTTCCCGTCGGCCAGCCGACGGGCCCGAGCGGCCGCGACGTACGTCACCCGGAGCGACTACTCGGCGGGCTTTGAGGAAGGTCTTAAGGAGAGTGGCCTTCTCCCATGACCGTCCGGGCCAGGAGGAACACCGTGCTCGTCGGTCAGTGCGCCGCGTGCGGGGCGCCCGCCTCGCTCGGTTGCACCATTTGCGGGCGGACGTTCTGCCACGGCTGCCTGGATGCCGACGAGCGGGTCTGCTCGAGCTGCCTAGAGAGCCAGCGGCGAGCTCGTGGCCCGATCGAGGCGCGACCCCCTCCGTCCCGCCGGCTCGCCCGGCGTTCCCCGGCCGTGGAAGCGCGACGGTAGCCCAGAGGGCGGGCCCGGCTCAGTAATCGAACCCCGGGAGCACGATCGGTCCCCGGGGGGCGCTCCTTCCGAGCGCGAGGAACACGGTCCCGAAGGCCCCGGTGAACAGGCCAAGACCCACGACCGCCCATGCGTAGGGACCGAGGGACCCCGCGATCCCGACATCGAACAGGCGGTACCCTCCGGCCGGGGCGGAAAGGTGGAGAATAAGGTTGACGACCACCCCGAGACCCCAGCCGAGCGCAACGAGGATCCCGCCGGACAGGTAGTAGCCCAGCCGAACATCGCCCTTCGGGTCGAACGGCGGGACCGCCGGCGCGTCTTGGACGTCGACCACGGCTGGGCGAGCGAAGCGCGGGGTAAATCGGTTGCCGTCCCCGTGGGTAGCACAGGCACCCCCCTTGGGCAGGATTGCCGTTGGCGGCCGGGGCGCTAGGATAGCGAATAACCTTGGAGGACGACTCCGTGGGGGAGCGGCCGGACCTCAGCAAGTTCATCTAAGGGTGCTGTCTCCCAGCTTGCGTCCCGATGAGAGCCGCACACACCTTCACCGGGGGGGCCCAGCCGCCGGGGCTGCGGGTCATGATGGTCTCGCTCGTGGTCGTCCTGGCCCTGCTGGGCGGCACGATGCCTCTCGTGGGAGGTGCGACCGTCCCTGGGTCGGGCTCCGTCTCCGGTACCTCCTCCCCTCCCATGGTTCCGTCGGTGGCGGGCCCACCCGCAGGCTTCCCCACCCCGGCCTCGGGGGTGCTGACGGCGCTGACCCCAACTCCCTCCGCTCCCGACATCGATCCTGGCCAGTACATCTTCCTTACCGCGAACGCCACGGGAGGGACCCCGCCGTACAACTACACGTGGTACTCCGGGACCTTCTCGCAGTGCGGAAACTCGGGCGACACGACGTTCGTAGGGTACGGCACGAAGCTGAACGTCTCCTCCACCTCGGGAAGCCTCTACTACTGCTACACGGCCACCGACAATGCGACCCCGAAGGACTCGGCGATGCCGGCCACGGCCGCCCTCGTTTGGGTGGAGAACCCGCTGGCCGCGGGGCCGGTGACCCCCTCCTCCCCGACGATCGATTCGGGACGGACGGTCACGCTCGCTTCGAACCCGGGCGGCGGGACACATTCGTACACGGTCACGTGGTACTCCTCCGGGCCCGGGTCGTCGGCGTGCACGCTCACGGAGCTCGGGACTGGCGCGACGTGGCCCGCGACGCCGACCGGGAACACGAGCTACTGCTACAGTGTCACGGACACGTCCGTCGGCACTCCGACGGCACTCGCCTTCTCTGCGGCCGATCTGGTCACGGTCGACCCGCAGTTCTCGCCCGGGACCGTTCAGCCGCTGTCTCCCGTCCTTGACAAGGGTCAGTCGATCGTCCTGACCGCTTCGCCGTCGGGAGGAACGGGCCCAGGAACGTACACGGTCCACTGGTACAGTGGCACGTCGACCACCTGCCCTAGCGGCATGACCGTGGTCGGGACGAACTCCACGGCGTACACCGCTACGCCGACCCAGACCACGAACTACTGTTACGGCGTCACGGACGCCTCGTACGCCTCGGCCGCGGCCTATTCGCCCATCGACACCGTCAAGGTGAACGCGCCGCTGGTCGCCAACGCCCCGAAACCCGGCTCCCCGAGCATCGACCTCGGCCAGACGATCACGCTGAGCGTGAACCTTACGGCCGGAAGCGGGACTCCGTCCTACAGTTACGCCTGGTACACGGGGGACTTCGTCAACTGCTCGGCGACGAATCCCTCCCTCATCCCGGGGCAGACGAACGCCACCTTAGTCGACACGCCGGCCTCGAGCAGCTACATCTGCTACTCCGTGACGGACAATGCCACAAAGCCGGTGGTCGCGTTCTCTCCGGGGGATCTGGTCACCGTGAACCCCGCGCTCGGAGGCGGTGCCGTGTCCCCCGTCACCCCGACGATCGATGACGGTCAGAAGGTGGTTCTCACCGCTAACCCAGTCGGGGGTACCCCGCCGTACACCTACACCTGGTTCTCGGGGGGGAACTCCACCTGCGCCGGCGACACAACCTCCACCCTGACGGGCCGGACGGTCTCGGTTTCCCCGACCTCGAGCGCCTACTACTGCTACGCGGTCTCCGACGCCTCCAAGGGGAAGCCCGCGCCGACCGGGGTCTTCTCCTCCACCGACTTCGTGAGCGTCGACTCGGCCCTGAGCGCTGGATCACCCACCCCGGCCGCACCCACGATCGACGGCGGGCAGACGGTGGTCCTTTCGGCCCATCCGGCCGGGGGGACCCCGGTCTACACCTACCAATGGGAGGCCCCGTGTGGGACCCCGATCAGCGGCGCGACCGGGCCCACCTACGCGGCGTCTCCGACCACGAACACGAGCTACTGCTACACGTTGAGCGACGGCTCGGCGAACCCGCCGACCAAGATCTCGGCGTCCGACACGGTCCTCGTCAATCCGGCCGTCAAGGCAAGCCCCGTGACGCCGCTAACTCCGTCGATCGACCTGGGCCAGAACATCACCTTGAGCGCGGCGGCGTCGGGTGGTAAGCCTCCCTACACCTACCAATGGTTCTCCGGCAGGTCGGCGACATGCGCGGGCGACACCACCCTGCTCGGGACCGCCAAGACCCAGACGATCTCCCCCGTGAGCTCGACCTACTACTGCTACAACGTGAGCGATAGTCTTCTGCTCCCGGGGTACAGCGTATCCCCCGCGGTCCTGGTGACGGTCAATCACATCCTGGTCGCCGGGGCCGTGACCTCGAACACGACCGTGCTTGACTTCGGCCAGTCGGCCGTCCTCCTGAGCAATCCGTCCTCGGGAACGAAGGCCTACCACGTCCAGTGGTACTCCGGGAGCTCCTCGAACTGCTCCATGGACTTGACCAAGCTCGCGGGAGCCACCGCCGCCACGCTGACGGTGAAGCCGTCGGCGGGTAGCAGCTACTACTGCTATGTCGCCGGGGATGCCTCCGTCGGCACCCCGGCGGCGAACACGACTTCCCCCGCCTACCAGCTTACCGTCAACCCGACCCTCGTGATCCACGGCATCCTCCCGGCGTCCCCCACGATCAACCAGAGCCAGCTCCTCCTCCTCCAAGCGAACGTGACCGGCGGCACGCCACCGTTGACGTACGCTTGGTACTACACCACCGGAAAGATTTGCTCGGCGGCGAACGCGACCAAGGTTCGCGGAGACGACGGTCCAACCTTGGAGACCGCGCCCGGGTCCACCACCAGGTACTGTTTCATCGTCGCCGACTCCTCCACCGGCACGCCGGCGGTATCGCTACTCTCTGGCTGGGACCTCGTGAGCGTCTCCGTCCCCCCTGCCCCGACGTTCCTTGGCCTGCCCGTGGTCGAGGGGTACATCGTCCTCGCCGTCCTCGTGGCCGTGTTCGCTCTCATCGGGCTCGCCGTGTTCCTTCGGATCCGCCGCGGTCGTCGGCAAGGGCCCGCCGGCGACTTCCTCTGACCGAGGAGCGGCTGGGGCCGGCTCGGGCGCCGGGGTTCGGCTCGCCCCTGAGGAAGGCCGAGGCCCCGGGAGACCCGGGGGGGTTCCTTGGCCCTCGGTGTATTCATATGCCGGGGCGGTGTCCGCTCCACGGGGGGTCTCCGTCTCGATCGGGTGATGGCGCCGGCGAGGGGAGACCGGGGGTACGGAATGATGCGGGAAGCGAACGCGCGTGAGAGAATCTACGTCCGGACCGTGGCAGCGATCCTGGTCGGGCTGGCGACCGTCGGCTCCACGCTTGCCGTAACGGCGGGCGGTCTGAGCTGGTCGGGGTCCCGCTCGCCGACGGCCGCGGAGTCGACACCCGCGGCGGGCGGATTCTCGGTGACCCTCAGCCCGAGCCCCGTGTCGATCGACAAGGGCCAGACGGTGAACCTTACCGCCGTCCCCTCGGGAGGCACGAAGCCCTACACGCTCTACAGCTGGTACGAGGGCCTGTTCAGCAACTGCACGGGGGACGGCCTGGTGGGGTCCGGCCTTGGGCCGATGGTCACGGTCTCGAACTCTACCAACGTCTACGTCTGTGTCGTTGTGACCGACAACTCGACCCCCACCCACCTGACCGCTTCCTCGCCGGCGACTCTGGTCACGGTGAATCCCAAGCTCACCGTGGGCTCGATCGGGCCGGCCGCGGCGCTTGCGCCTACCGGCGTGATTGACAACGGCACGTCCGTCGTCCTTGCCGGGGGAGCAGGGAACGGCACGTCCCCGCTCAAGTACTCCTGGTTCTCGGGCCCTCACTCGGGTCCGTGTAGCCTGACGCAGCTGACGGGACAGACGAGCACCGAGACCGTGCAGCCGACGACGAACACGAGCTACTGCTACGTCGTGACGGACAGCTCCAGTGGGACGCCCGTCGCGAGCTTCAGGTCCGCGGCGGTCAACATCACGGTCGAACCCACGCTCCTGGCCGGCCCACCGAAGCCCATCGGTCTTTACGGGGACAGCGGCCAGCGCTTCACCCTGAGGTCGTTCCCCACGGGAGGTACTCGCCAGTACACCTACCAGTGGTACTCGGGATCCAGCTCGACCTGCTCGTCGGACCTCACCGAGCTCGGGAACGGCCGGAACCAGAGCGTTGCCCCTACCACCTCGACGTGGTACTGTTACCATCTGTCCGACAGCTCCTACGGCGCTCCGACGGTCCTCTCGCTCCCGACCCAGGTGGTCGTCAACTCGACCCTACTGGCCGGTCCGATCTCCTACCCGGTGATCGGTTCCGAATCGCCCGCCATCGATGGCGGAACGCACGAGAACGTCACGCTCAAGGCGAACCCCTCCGGCGGCGCGCTCGCGCTCGGCAAGCCGTACGTCTACCAGTGGTACGAGGGGAACTTCTCGAACTGCACGGGCGACACTACCAAGGTCACCTCCGGAGGGACAGCGTCGACGTACACCGCTCAGCCGGCATCGAGCCTGTACTTCTGCTACACCGTGACGGACGCCAACCTGACGACCAAGGAGTCCAGCTCGGTACTGTTGACGGTCAGCCCGGTGCTCTCTCCCGGCGCGCCAACGCCCGCCACGCCGACGATTGACGTGGGCCGGTCGGTGGTCCTGAGCGCGAACTCGTATGGGGGCACGCCGCCGTACGCCTACCAGTGGTTCGCCGGGACGAACTGCGTCAGCGGCAGCCTGCTCCCGAACCAGAACTCGGCCACGCTCACCGTGAACACCAGCGGCGTCTTCGTCTACCGCGTCACCGACAGTTCCAATGGCCTGCTGGCCCTCGGCCAGCGCAGCGAGTGCGCGACCGCCAACGCCACGGTCGCCCTCAACTCGGACCCCGCCACGGTGGGGCCCACGGTGAGCCCCCTGTCCACCATCGATCTCGGGCAATCGGTCACGTTGACGGCCTCGGTGACCCCGCACACGGGGACCCCCGTGATCACCTACCAGTGGTACAACGGTACCAGTTCCACCTGTTCCTCGGACCAGAACATCGCAGGCGCGACGACGACGAGCACCGCGGCGACGCCGACGTCGCTCACCTCCGTCCACCCTGACTACTTCTGCTTCTCCGTGAGCGACGGCTCGAGCAACCCGCCGCTCAAGTATTCGAACACGGTCCTCGTGACCGTCAACCCCGACCCTACGGCGAAGCCGATCACCGTCACTCCCGGGGGCAACGCGCTCATCGATTCCGGGACCGCCGAGACGGTGACGCTCTACGCGAACCCGGTCGGAGGAACCGGTAACCTCAGCTACCAGTGGTACAGCGGTTATTTCGCGACCTGCCTCTCCGACACGACGCCCGTCGGAGCGAACTCCGCCACCTTCACGACTCCGGTGGGACTCTTCCAGAGCACCGACTACTGCTACAAGGTCACCGACTCGTCCATCCCGACGGAGTCGTCCGAGACCACGAACGCCCTCACCGTCATCGTAGAGCAGGCTCTCCTCGCCGGAGCTCCGAAGGCGTCGTCCGCGAGCGTCGACGTGGGCCAGAATGTCACGCTGACGGCGAGCGCTTCCGCCGGCACGCTCCATTACACCTACCAGTGGTTCACCGCGGGGAACGCCACCTGCGGGGGGACGTGGTACCTGATCGCTGGGGCGACCAGCACCAAACCGACGTACCTGATCTACCCCGCGGTCCCCGGCACGACGTACTACTGCTACCGCGTGAACGACACCTCGAACGGCACGCCGCTCGAGCAGAGTGCCAACTCCGCCGCGGCCGCGGTCGTGACCGTGTACGGAACCCTAGCGGCCGGGCCGATCAATTGCCTCGACACGAACACCGGCAAGCCCTGTGCGCTCGTCATACCGGACAATGACCACGTCACGCTCACGGCAGAGCCGCTCCAGTCCCCGGCGGACAGCTCGGCCTACCAGTACGCCTGGTACAGCGGGGGCTCCACCGTCTGCAGCAGCGACACCACCAGGATCGCGGGCCAAACGAACGCGACGTTGCTCGTGATCGCCTCCTCGTCCGGCACCTACTACTGCTACACCGTCACCGACGGGACGCATGGGGTCAGCCCCGTGTCGTCCCCGACGTACTTTGTGGACCCGCCGTCGGCGGGCCCGGCATCCGACCCAGCGGCCGCGTGGGCAGCCGTTCCGGTCGCCGCCGTCCGGACCGAGTGACCCTGACCCGAACCCCGCGGGGCGGGGACGCGTCCGACAGGCCCGTCGTGTAGACGGACAAGGCGGAGCTCTCTCCCCGCCGTTGCCGGCCCCGCCGGATGGGTCCGTCGCCTGCCTGGGTCTGCGGGGACGCGCCCCAAGCGTCCGAGGGCTCAGGCCGGGCGGGGCTCCCCTGACGGCCCCGTGGCTCAACCCGCGGTGATCGCGCGGACCTGCTTCGGGAAGCGAACGGTGCTTCATCTTATATACAACTGCAAATATACTGTAGCGGTTGACTACGGGGAGGAATCATGACGAACCACGTCGAAAAGAGTGGGCGCGACGCCGACATGCTGACCGAGTTCGACCGGGCCTTCCACGAGCTGACCTCGACGTTCTTCGAGCCGTTGGTGGTGGGACCGTACGCCCCCGCGGTGCGCGGGGACGGGGCGCTGTTCCGCCCGGCCCGGACGGACGTCGCCGACACCGGCACGAGCTACCGCGTCGTCGCCGAGGTCCCGGGGATACCGAAGGAGAAGCTCGACATCCGCGTCCGTGGCACGACGGTCGAGATCCGGGGCGAGAGCGCCGAGGAGAAGGAGACCCAGAAGGGCGCGTTCGTGCACCGCGAGCGAGCCTACCAGGGCTACTACCGCGCGCTCGAGCTGCCGGAGCCGGTCCTCGCGTCCGACGCGAAGGCGAAGGTGGAGAACGGCCTCCTCGAGCTCGAGCTGCCGAAGCAGCGTCCGACCCCGAGCTCCGACGAGGTCAGGGTCACCGTCGCGTAGGCCAGGGCCCGGCGGGCCCGGGCCGCTCCTGCGGGCTCACCCGAAGCCGGGAAGCGACTTCGGCTCGCGGCCGCCGCCCGGGCGCAGGGGGGCCTTGCGCATCTCCTTGGGCGATTCGACCAAGCGGATCAGCGTCGCCGACTGGACGACGTACATCGGGAGCCCCGTGTTCGGGTCGTGGCCCGCCCGCAGGACGTTCATGATCTCCAAGCGAACCTCGATGACGGAGCCGTCCTTCAGTTTGAGGCGGACCTTCCCGTCCCCCTCGAGAGGCGTGTAGTCGACGATTTCGGCGGTCGAGAGGTCGGACGGCGGGGGGCCGCCCGGGCCGATCATGCGCCGCCGCCCTTCGCTCCGCCGCGACGCCGGGCGAGGACCGCGCGAGGGTCCTCTCCGTCGACGCTGAGCCCGAGCGAGACGCAGGTCCCGATCACCTGGTTCATCCGCTCCTCGACCGAGCGTCCGAAGAGGTCGTCCGCCTTCGCCTCGGCGATGCGGCGGACCCCCTCCAGCGGGACGTTGCCGATCGTCTCGCCCTTCGGCTTGCCGGAGCCCTTCTCCTTGCCGGCCTCCTTGAGCAGGAGGGCGGCGACCGGCGGGCGCCCGACGACGAGAGTGAACGCGCGGGTCGCGGGGTCGACCTTGACGACGACCGGCACGCGCATGCCGCTGAACTGCGCGGTCTCCTGGTTGATCTTCGCGACGACCTGGGCAACGTTGACGCCCAGCGGGCCGAGCGCGGGGCCGAGCGGAGGCCCGGGGGACGCCTTGCCACCCTCGACCAGGACGCTCACCTCATCCGCCACCCTTGCCACCTCCCCGTTCTAGCATGCGCACGTGGTCGCCGCGTACGGTGACCGGGATCGGCACGACCGCCTCGATGAGCTCCACCGTGATTTCCTCCTTGTCCCTATCGATCTTCTTCACGCGGGCCTTCTCGCCCTTGAACGGTCCGCTGATGAGCTCGACGATGGCCCCCTCGACGAACCCTTCGACCGTGATCTTCGGGACGAGGAGCGGCTCGACCTCCTTGAGGGTCGTTTCCCCCTCGACCAGGCCCCGAGCCTTGCGGATCCCCTTGAGCATCTCGCGGACGGCCTCGAAGCTCATCCCCTCGGCGAAGACGTAGCCGCGGAGCGCCGACGGGACGAGGAGCGCGAAGACGACGTCCGGCTTCTCCTCCGCCCGGGCGAGGAGGGTGTCGGCGACCTCGCGCTCGTAGCCGCGGGAGGTCTTGATCGCGAGGACGGCCTGGCGGGCGACGCACGCGAGCGTGAGCTTGCTCGGCGACTCCCCGTCGGCCCCTTCGACCGCGAGGCGGATCTCGACCCGGTCGCCGTAGCGGACGCCGACCGGCGCGGTGATCTCGAACGATAGCGGGACCCCCCCGTTCGGCGGGAGCCCGACCTTCTGGTGTTCCTTGCGCGGGAACAGCTCGACGCTCGCGCGCTTGCCGGGGGGCGTCCAGCGGACCGGCCACTCCGCCCCCTCGCCGGGGTAGGTGGACGTGTAGCCTACCTCGATGGAGACGCTCGCCTCGACCGCCTCCGGGGCGCGGCTCGTGAGCACGGCGCTGAGCGTCGTCACGGTGCCAGCCGTGACGTTGCGGCTGGTGTCGTCGGCCGCCTTCAGCGAGAGGAGCTTCGCGACCTCGACCTTGGGCGGAAGGGCAGGGGCCGCCAGCGCCGCGGCGGGCTGCGCCGTGGGGGGCTCGACCTTCTTCTCCGGGGTCGGGGGCGCCCCGGCGAGCAACCCGATGCCCTCGTCGTGCCCTCCGCCGTCCATCGTCCGGGCCGTCCCCGCTACAGCGCCGAGAAGACGTTCTGCCAGATCCACGGCCCCGCCCTAGTGAAGAAGATGTAGATCCCGAAGCCCGTGAAGCCGATCAACGCCACCCCGAGCCACGTAACCCCAAGGACCTTGACGTACTCGTCTGAGGTCGGCCGGCGCGCCATGCGAAGGATGCGTCCGTACTTGCCGTGCCCGAGGGTGTGCAGGCGGCCGTCGACCCCTTCCTGGACCCTGCGCGCACGATCGAGGAACGGCACGGAGGACCCCTCCTACTGCACGAGCTCGAGCTCGGGAGCCGGCCTGCGCGGCGGACCGCCGGCGGGAGAGCCCCCGAAGATCTGCGGGGACTTGACCCCCGTGACGACGATCATGACCCGGATCGTGCTCTGCATCGTCGGGTCGACCGCGGCCCCCCAGATGATCCGGGCCGTGGGGCTGACCGTCTTCTGGACGACCTCGGCGGCCTTCTGAGCCTCGCTCACGGTCATGTCCGGCCCGCCCGTGACGTTGATCAGCGCGCCGGTCGCCCCGGCGATGTCGACGTGCAACAGCGGCGAGTTGATCGCCTCGAGGACGGCGTCCTCGGCGCGGTTATCGCTCTCGGACTCGCCGATCCCGATGAGGGCCACCCCGCCCCCCTTCATGATCGTGCGGAGGTCGTTGAAGTCGAGGTTGACGAGGCCGGGCCGGGTGATGATCTCGGTGATCCCCCGGATCGCGCGAGCGAGGACGGAGTCGGCGACCTTGAATGCCGTCTGGATCGGGAGGCGCGGGACGAGCTCGAGCAAGCGGTCGTTCGGGATCGTGATGACGGTGTCGACGACCGAGCGGAGCCGCTCGAGGCCGAGGATCGCGTTCTCCTGGCGGACGAGCCCCTCCGAGGCGAACGGGAGCGTGCAGACGGCGATGGTGAGCGGGTTGCCGCCGTTCGCGGCGCGCGCCGCCTCGGCAATGACCGGCGCCGAGCCGGTCCCGGTCCCTCCGCCGAGGCCGAGGGTGATGAAGACCATGTCCGAGTTGCCGAGCGCCTTCTTGAGCTCGTCCTCGGCCTCCTTCGCGGCCTGCTCGCCGACCTGCGGGAGCGCCCCCGCGCCGAGGCCGCGCGTCAGGCGCCGGCCGAGCAGGATCTTCCGCGGGGCGTGGATCGTCAGGAGGTGCTGCGCATCGGTGTTGCACGCGACCATGTCGGCCCCGGTGAGCCCATCCTCCGAGAGCCGGTTGATCGTGTTGCACCCTCCGCCGCCGCATCCGATGACCTTGATGGACGTCTTCAGCGACGCGAGGAGCGCCTCGAGCTCGGCGTCGTCGCTCGAAGGCGGCGGCGCGGTCGGTTCCGGGGCGCGCCGCCCTTCTATGGGTAGGTGGGCCAGAATCTCCTGGGCCAGAGGACGCGTCAAGCCGAATGCCTCACGCCGGCGAGGACCGACTGTATTATAAAGAGTTGGCGCAAAGGCGAAGCCGGCACGACGGAGGAGTCGTGCGGTACGAGCTCTGGGCACCTCGCTACGAGGCGATCCGGGCCGATTTCGGCTACCCGTTCGACGACGAGGAGCGCGCGGCTGCCACGCTCGAGCGCGTCCTGCCCGCACGGGCCCGACACGACCCCCTCGGCCGCCTCGCCGCCCGGCTGGGCGGCCGCGACGTGATCGTGGTCGGCCTGGCCCCGGGGGCCGGGCCCCCGCCGGTCTGGCGTCTCCCACCGGCCAGCCCGTCTCCCGCCATCGTCGCGGCGGACGGCGCGGCGCGCCCCTGCCTTGAGGCCGGCCTCGTGCCCAGCGTCATCGCGACCGACCTTGACGGGCCGGTGCCGGCCGAGGTCGAGGCGAACGGCAGGGGGGCGATGGTCGTGGTCCACGCTCACGGGGACAACACTCCCGCCGTCGAGCGGTGGGTCCCCGAGTTCCCCGGTGAGCTTGCGGGTTCGTGGGCCGGGCCGCCGCGGGGCGGCCTCCTAAACGTGGGGGGGTTCACGGACGGCGACCGGGCCGCCTACCTCGCCGAGGAGGCCGGTGCCCGGAGAATCCTGTTGTGGGGCTTCGACCCCGGGGCGATCGATGAGCCGGACCCCGGCCTCCGGGAGCTGAAGCGCCGTAAGCTGCGCTGGGCGGTCGCCCTCCTCCACGACCTTGCCCGGGACGGGCGTTCCCCGCTCTTCTGGTGGCGCCGGGACGGCTCGCTCGTTCAGCTCGGCAGCGCGGAGAGGTCGACCAAGTAGACGACCTCCTCGCCGTTCTCGTAGACGGGAACGAAGCCCGCGTACCCGAACCAGGCGATCGCCTCCGGGCTCAGCGGGACGGCGAGCGCGGACGGGTTCAACGCGACCCCGCCGTACATCACCCCGTCGACCGCGACGTACTCGATCGGCGCGGGGAACGCCGGGTTCGGAACGCCCGAGGAGTTCAGTTCCGCGCGGGCGTCGCTCCAGGTCGAGCCGGTGAACAGCGCGGGGGTCGTCACCCACGTGGCCCTCAGCCCGTCGAACCCGAAGAGGAACGAGCTCAAGCGATGGTCGCTCGCGACCGTCGAGCCGGCGGGCAGGCCGACGCCCGCCCACATCCAGAGCGCCGCGTCCCCGTGGGTGAGACCCTCCTCAAAGCCCCCGAAGTCGGCCTGGGGGGGGTAAGCGATCGCCGCGTTCGCCGCGACGACCAGGATGATCGCGACCGATGCGGCGACCGCCGCGCGCCGTCCGCCTCGTTCGCCCGCCCGGGCGATGAGCCGGGCCGAGCCCACCGCGACAAGAAGGCCGATGGGGAGGAAGAGGTACTCGACGTGCCGGTCCGGGGCGAGGGCGCTGGCGAGGCCCCCCACGACCGCGAGGGAACGGAAGCTCGAGCCGACGACCGCGAGGCCCAGCATGACCGCGGCGGACAGCCCGAGCGCGCCGAGCCAGGTGAGGGCGAACGGGCCAAGGCGCGCCGGGGAGAGCGCCCGGCGGCTCCCCGCGCACAGCGCGCCGATCGCCAGGACCGGGGTGAACCACAGGATGGCTATCGGCTTGGTCACCTGCGAGGTCCCCGGAAGCGGGACGACGAGGAGGACCGTCGCGGCGACGAAGACGACCACGGCGATGGCGAGGAGGTCGCGCAGGACGCTCCGGTCGGTGGGCAGCCGGACCCACGCCCTGGCCGACCGCGGGAGCGATCGCCGCCACCGGACGACCGCGGCGCCCCCGGCGACCACGACGAGCCCGAGCGCCTCGAACGACAGGAAGCCGACCGCCGGGCTCTCCCCGAGGCCCGGGAGGAGGACCTTGGAGACGAACTCGCTCGTCCCGTAGAACCAGAAGGCGAACGTCGCGGTCACGAACGCGGAGACGAAGGCGAACTCCCGGGTGGGGAAGCGGCGGCTCCACAACCCGGGCCGCCACAGCTCGAGGAAGACGACCCCCCCGAGCGCGCCGAGGACGAAGAAGTAGGAGGAGAGATGGTGCGTGACGATCAGGGCGGCGGACGTCGGGGCGAGCAGGACGAACCACCTCGCATCCCGTCGGGACTCGACGAACATCCACAGGGCGGCGACCGCGAGGAAGTCGCCCAGCGCCAGCGGCGCCGGGTGCGCGAGCGAGAAGAGCCGCGGCATCGCGACGGAGCCGATCGCGCTGGCGAGGAGGGCGACGTGGTCGTTCGGGTAAAGGCGGCGGAACAGGAGGAACAGGGGAAGGACCGACAGGGCGGCGACGGCCGGCACGATCACCGAGAGGGCGGTGAACGGGCCGACCGAGAGCGCCTCCGACCCCGAGCCCGCGAGCAGGAAGATCCCCGGGAAATCGGGATAGGCGGTCCCCCAGCCCCCGTAGGCCGCACCGTGCGGGATGCTACCGGTGGCGACGAGATGGCTCGTCAGGTAGGCGTACTCCCCCGTATCGGAGCCGAACGCCGCGTAGCCGAGGTTCGGCTCGAGGACGAGGGCCACGAGGAGCACGGCGAGACCGGCGAGCAGGAACGCCGTCGAGGCCGAGGGGCCACGTGACTCGGTCTCAGAGCCGTCCTCCGGAGCGCTCGACGGCCCCATCCGGGGGTCCGTCAGGTCGGGCGCGCCTCATACGTTCGCGGACCCACTCGCACCGGCACGTCGCGGCGGGATCTGCCGACGGCACCCATAAATAGGGGGGCCAAGTGCGGCCGAGGCGAGGCCCCTCGAGGATGCCGTCCCCACGCCATGCGGCGCCCCCTCGCCGGTCGCCGGTGAAGAGACCCCAGCGCCGGCCGCCCCCGAAGCCTAAGCCCAAACCCAAAGCGGCCCCCGCAAAGAGGCCGGTTCCCCGCCCGGCCAAGCCCAGGACCTCGCAGGCGCATCCCCCTCCCCCCAAGACCCACGCGACCCCGAAGCCGGCGGCCGCCCCGAAGGAGCGGGAGCCCGAGCTCGCGGTCCCGCTTCCGGGAGGACGGCGGCATGTCCTGTCGCTCTCGTTCGTCCGCGACGGCGACGAGTTCCTCGCCCGGCTCGAGACCGACGGCGGGCACATCACCGAGTTGAAGAATCGCTCGCTCGACCAGTTGCTTACCCTGGTCGCGGGCGAGCTGGAAGATCTCCTCGCTTAGGCCCGAGGGCCTTCCCCGGCGAACGCCGGGACGGTCGAGGGCTCGAGCAGGCCCTCGTCGAGCAGGAACGACTGACGCGAAGTGCCCCCGGCGATCTCGACCGACTCGAGGGTCACCGGCGAGAGCAGCCCCGCCGGGAACCTCTGGAGGACGGTGGTGCGCAGCCGGTCCCGACCCGGAAAGCGGTAGCGGCGGCCGAACCGGCCGACCACGACCGTCTCCGCGTCGCCGAGCTCGACCGCGCGGGGAGCCGCGCCGAGCGAGACGAGCACCCCGAGGGCCGCGAGCACCAGCGCGAGGAGACCGGCAAAGAGCAGGTCGCCCGAGGTCCCTGCGGACGCGCCGGTCGGGCCTGCCAAGGCGATCCCCACCAGGAGGGCGTAGACCGCGGCGATCCCCAGGGCGTAGAGGACCGAGAGCCGGATCGCCCGCTGTGTCGCGGCCCGGTTCACGCGCCGGTCGGTCGGCGGGCCGCCGCGCGGCGTGGGGGTGACGACCGGCCGGGCCGCCGGCCGGACCTGGTGCGGCGCGCCGGGGCTTCCCTTGCGAGCGAGGCGCACCGGTCGCGCGTCGTTCATGGACGGGTCTCCGTGGGAAGAAAGCGTTCGACCGCCTCCTTAAGGCTGAGGGCGGAGGTTCACGGGGCGATGGTGAGCCGAACCGAGTACCTGGTGATGCGTACGGCACGGCCTCGCGAGTTCGTCAACCTGACCGAGAAGGTTCGCGAGATCGTCCGTGCGAGCGGTGTCGCCGAGGGAATGGTCCTCGTCTCGTCGATGCACATCACCTCGGCGGTCTTCGTGAACGACAACGAGGAGGGCCTCCTCCGGGACATCGAGGCGTGGGCCGAGCGGCTGGCCCCTCGCGGCGACTACGAGCATCACCGCACGGGGGAGACGAACGGCGATGCGCACCTGAAGAACCTCCTCCTCGGGCATCAGGTCGTCCTTCCGGTGACCCGGGGGGACCTCGACCTCGGGCCGTGGGAACAGGTCTTCTACGGCGAGTTCGACGGCCAACGCCCGAAGCGCGTCGTCGTCAAGGTCGTGGGCGACGGCCCCTAGGCGTCCCGCGGGCTGTCGGTACCGGCCGACCACGGCCGGGAAGGCCGGGGCAGCGGCGTCGAGAGGTCGACGTTCGGCACCTTGCGGGCTATCTCCCGCGCCATCGCCGAACAGGTGGACGGCGGGACCGGTCGCGCCGTGTAGCCCGGAAGGGCGAGGTCGTAGGTCACGACCTTCTTCTCGGCGATCGTCTCCCACACCGCGCGGAAGACCCGGTTGGCCGCCTCGCGCTCGCCGAGGTGGCGCAGGAGGAGCTCCACGCAAAGGATCTCGGCGACCGGGTCGGCCCGGTCCAGGCCCGCGTACTTCGGCGCGGAGCCGTGGACGGGCTCGAACGCGGCGATCGTGTCGCCGAACAGCGCGCCGGGCGCGACCCCGAGACCGCCGGCGAGCCCGGCGCAAAGGTCGGAGAGGATGTCCCCGAAGAGGTTCGTCGTGACGATCACGTCGTACTCGCTCGGCTTCTTCGCGAGCTGCATGCACATGTTGTCGATCAGCCGCTCATCGGCGGCGATCTCGGGGTAGTTCGGGGCCATCTCGCGGAACGCCGTCTGGAACAGCGCTCCGGTCGTCTTCATGATGTTCGCCTTGTGGACGGCCGTCACGCGCGTGCGGCGTTCCTTGCGGGCGAGCTCGAAGGCAAAGCGGATCACCCGGTCGCAGGCACGGCGCGTCACGACCGCGACCGACTCGGCCGCCGAATGCTCTCGGTCGACCCAGTGCTCCACGCCGGAGTAGAGCCCCTCGGTCGCCTCCCGGACGACGATCAGGTCCGTCTCCGGGAATCTCGTCCCCTCACCCGCGATCGCGCGCGCCGGCCGGACCGACGCGTACAGGTCGAGCTGCTGGCGGAGCGCGACGTTGACCGAGCGGAACCCGCTCCCGATCGGCGTCGTGATCGGGCCCTTGAGGCACAGGCGGGTCTTGCGGATCGACTCCAGGACCGACTCGGGCAGGGGGGTACCGCTCTTGCGTATCGCCGGCTCGCCCGCCTCGACGACCTCCCAGGCGAACCCGACGCCGGTCGCGTCGGCGACCAGCTGCGCCCCCCGAGTGACCTCGGGGCCGATCCCGTCGCCGGGGATGAGGGTCACCCGGTAGGTCATTCGAGGGCGCTCCGGAGCCGGGCGAGCCGCCGTCGGATTTAAGGGCGAGGAGAGGCCCGCCGTCTCACGAGGACGCCGGGGGTAGCCGCGAAAGGACCGCCCGGATCACACGGTCCCGGACGGCCTCCGCGTCGCGGTCGGCGCTCCACAGCACCACGACGCCGTCCAACGTGGCCACCGCGAGGTCGGCGACTTCCACGCGAGGCGGAGGCGCGTCGGCGGACGGCGGGGGGAACTCGCGGGCGACCTCCGCTAGCGCCGCCTCGACCGCCTCGAGCGGGACGGTCCGCGGGAACGTCATGCGGACCCGGTGGAGCGCGGCCCCGCGAGGCAGGACGACCAGGGCCTGGATGACGACCCCGTTCGGGAGCTTTGCTACCCCTCCGGTGTCGAGGGCGATCACGGTGTAGGTCAGTCCGACGTCCTCCACGGTGCCGGAGTACATCGGGAGGAAGGGCTCGTGCGGGTACGACGGCGGCCAGACCCCGTACGCGCCGGCGACGATCCCGACGTGGTCGCCTGGACGGAACGGGTCCGCGAAGACGAGGAGCATCCCGGCGAAGACGTTTGAAAGCACGGTCTGGGCGGCGAGTCCGAGGATGATGCCGGTGAAGCCCGCCCCGATGAAGATCGACTCGGCCGAGACGCCCGCGAGCTTGCACAGGGCGAGGGCGGTCCCGGTGGCGATCAGGAGGTTGAGGAAGAGCCGGACCGCGTGGCCTCGGGGGACGAGGCCGTGTCGCCGGAGGAGGGCATTCGTGGCGTTGGTGACCGCCCGGGCCACCAGGAAGGAGACCAGGACGACCGCCCCCCACCTCGAGGAGGAGGACCTCGGGGGCGGTGAACCCGTGCAGGAGTCGCACGTTGACGACGGCGAAGATCACGAACAGTCCGACCGCGAGGACCAGCGCGACGAGGAGGTCCCTGGCGAGGATTCAGATCGGCCGCCCGGGGCCTGGGGGATCCATCGAACCGGGCAAGCCGCAGGGCGGATGGCAGTTTCCATGGGGCGGTCGTCGGGTAAACAGTATTCTTATACATCGCAGATAGTTGGCGAGGCATGTTTCCCGTCACGAACCCCGAGGTCCTCTCGAACGACTGGCTCGCTCCGATCCCGATCTCGCGCGAGCGCGAGGTCCAGGAGGTCGTGCGCCGCCTGGACGCCCCTTCCCCCGTGGCGCCCCCGCCATGGATCGTCGCCGTCGCGGGGACCCCGGGGTCCGGCACTTCGACGGTCGCCCGCCGGGCCGCGCGAGAGGTCGTCGAGCGCCTGCGCCGGAGCTCGGACGGCCCGCCTCCCCGCGTCCTCCACGTGAGGACCTCGGCCCTCAAGGGAGCGCACGGAGTGGCGACCGCGCTCCTCCGCCTCCTCGACGACGGGTTCGACGGGAGAGGGTTCCCCGTGGCCGAGATCCTCGCCGGTGTGCTGCGTCGCCTTCGTCGGGAGGAACGGCCGTTCGTGGTCGTCCTGGATGACATCGCGGTCGGCGGCCCGGACCTAGGACCCGTGCTCAAGGCGCTCTCCGACCCCGACCGGTTCCTTCCCGAGGGCGAGCACGGCTTGCCGCAGTGGTGGACCGTGCTCGCCGGGACCTCCGAGGGGCTCGCGGGATCGCTCCGGGGCCTCAGGCACGAGGGCGGAAGCGTTCCGCCGGTCGAACTGGCCCCTTACCCGTCCGATATCCTCGAGGCGATCGTCCGCGACCGAGCCCAGCGGGCCCTCGGCCGCCCGCCGCCGGGAGCCTTGGTCACCCGAGTGGTCGCACGGACCGTCGAGGAGGGCGGCGGGAGCCGTCGCGCGGTCGACCTCTTGCGTCGGGAACTCTTCGTCGGACGTGCAGGCTTCGGGCCGGGGTTCATCCCCCGTGAAGGGGACGCCGCGATTCGGATCGAGCCGTGGGTCGTCGATGCGATCGGTAAGGTGAGCCAGGGGAGAACCGCCCGACTCGGCGAGGTCCGCCGGCTCGAGGCCGAGCTCGCCCGGCGCCAAGGGGTCGAGCCGCTCCCCACGACGACGCTCTGGCGACGCATCGTGCGGCTCGAGCGGGCCGGCTACGTCCGGCGGGAGATTCGCACTGGCGGCGCTGGTGGAACGCGCTCGGTCGTTCGGGTCCTGACCCCTATCGACGAATGGGTCACGACTCCCCCCGCTCCGCAAACTCGTCGAGGTTTCGGGCGACTCGCCGAGGGGGTTGGGCCGTCGCCGGCGGCGAGAGGGGCGGGCTGGCCGTACGTGCCGGCCGGTTGAGCTGGGCGACGACCATCTCGGCGAGCCGACGCGAGCGGAGCGCGAGCTCGATCCGGCCGAGCGGGGACTGGCGGAGCGCCTCGCGGTCCCTCAGGCCGGCACGGTACAGGAGCCGCCCGCGGACCCGCCCTATCCCCCGAAGCCGGACGAGATCGAGCAGCTCCTCCTGGACGCCGTAGCGTATCCTCAAGGCCAGGTCGTCCAGCGGACGGGCGAGCCTCCGCTGAAAGGCTACAGCGAGGCGTCCAGCGGCGAAGAGGAGCCACTCGGCGTCCTCGACCTTCGTCCGCAGGTCACCGGCGCCGATCCCGTACTTCTCGGTGACCTCGAGGATCGGCGTTTCCTCCAGCCAGGCTTCGAGGACCGAGGCGGTCTTCAGCGTGGCGAGGAACCCCTCGAGGTCCAGGTCGAGGGGAGGCTCCTCGGGCCGGACGAGCAGCTCCTCCGCCTCGTCCGTGTACCTCGCAAGGAGGTCGGCCTCCTCGCCCCGCCTAAGGAACATCGCGGGGAGGTCGGGGGTCGCAGCTACCGCCGCGAGGAGTGCGAAGGGACTGACCCCGTGCGGCGCCCGGGCGAGCGCCCCGCGCAGGACGATCGCGCTCAGCGGGTCCAGATACAGCTCGCTTGTGAGCTCGCCGAACCGCGTCGCGCGCAGCTTCTCCCCACGCTCGAGGAGCTCGTGCCGCTGCAGGAACGATCGGACCTGCGCGAGCTTGCGATGGAGCTCGGGAAGGGGGAGGGTATGGCCGTAGAACGTCGCGGCGAAGAACTCCTTCAGCTCCGCGTCGGTCTGCACCGCCCGGCTTGCGACCAGCGCGAGGAGGTGCATCCGCAGCGCCGGTTCGCTTGCGAGGCGACTCTCGATGGCTTCCGGAGGGGCGGCGAGGTAGGTCTCCAGGAACCGGTCCTCTTCGTCCTCCGTCCGCGCTACCAGTACCGCCTCCCCGAACGGGTCGAACCGGGGCCGACCGGCCCTTCCCAGCATCTGCCGCACCTCGGTGACGGGGATCGGGGCCTGGACCCCAAGACGCTCGTCGTAGCGAGTGGCGTCCCGCACGACGACGCGCCGCGCCGGCAGATTGATCCCGGCGGCGAGCGTCGGCGTCGCCACGAGCGCCTTGAGCGCGCGGGAACGGAACCCCCGCTCCACTAGGCGTCGCTCGGGGTTCGTGAGGGAGGCGTTGTGATAGGCGACCCCGTGGGGGAGCAGCGCGGCGAGGCGTCGCGTTCCCTCCGTCTCCTCTTCGGCGATCTCCCCGAGCTCCTCGGCAACGGCCCGGGCCCTCGTTCGGTCCTCTGGACCGAGGAGCCGCGCGACCGTCGAGGTAATCCCCCGGGCGAGCTGCTCGCTCCCGCGACGGCTGTTGACGAAGACGAGGACCTGCCCCCCGTCCTCGAGCGCGGTCCTCACCAGGCGAGGGACCGCCTCGTCCGGAGGAGGGACCTCGCGGCTCGAGAGGTCGGTGAACGTGATCCGGCCCTGGCGGTAGACGCCGAGCTTCAGCGGCACCGGTCGGAAATCGCTCGCCACGTGGGCCGCGCCGAGCCAGGAGGCGACCTCCTCCGAGTTGCCGACCGTTGCCGAAAGCGCGACAAGCTGCAGGCCGGGGTACGACCGCCTCAGGCGGGTCAGGCTCACCTCGAGCGTCGGACCGCGTTCGTGGTCCCGGATAAGGTGCACCTCGTCGGCGACGACGACACCGAGCCGGTCGAGCCACGGGCTCCCGCGCCGGAGCAGGCCGTCGGCCTTTTCGCTCGTCGCGACGAGCACGTCCAGGCGGTCGAGCCGATCGGCGGGAAGGTCGAAGTCGCCGATGGAGATCCCGACCTTGAGCCCGAGCTCCGCGAAATCCTCCAGCTCCTCGGCTTTCTCGTGGGCGAGGGCGCGCAGCGGGACGAGGTAGAGGCCCGTCCGCCCCGCGCGCGCGGCCCGCAGGAGCGCGATGTAGGCGACGAGCGACTTTCCGCTCGCCGTCGGGCAAGCGAGAAGGACGCTCTTCCCGGCGAGGACCTTCGGGATCGCCTCGGCCTGCGGCGGATAGAGCTGGACAATCCCGTGCCGTGCGAGGACGGCGCTAAGCTTGTCGTCGAGCCCCGCCTCGCTCAGGGAGACCGACCGAGGCGTAGACCCCTGGCCACCTTGGGGATTCCCGGACCGGTGGCCCTCTCCCTCCACGGAGCGCTCGGAGCCCGCCGGATTACTATAGGGTTCACTGGTTCGGCGCGTCCAGGAGCGCCCGCGCGAGGATCAGTTCCTGGATTTCCGTGGTCCCCTCTACGAGCGGGAACACTCGAGCGTCGCGGAAGAGGCGTTCGGCCACTGCCCCGGAGCGGGTGCCCCCCACCCCCGCCACGTTGACGCCCGCGCAGGCGATCGACACCGCCGCCCTCGAGGCGACGAGCTTGGCTACCGAGGCCTCGGTGGCGAACGGGGCCCCCGAGTCCCTGAGCGCGGCGGCGCGCTCCACCAACGATCGGGCCGCGACCAGGTCGACGTAGGCCCGCGCCAGAACCGAGCGCTTCCATTCGGCATCATCGGCCCGGACGTTCGCGCGCATCTCTTCGAAGGCCGCCCGCGCGACGCCCAGAGCGCACGCCGCGATGCCAACTCTTCCTCCGGCGAGGCCTTGGAACGCCACCGCGAGGCCCCTGCCCTCGGGTCCTAGCATCGCGTCGGGAGGCAGCCTCACCCCGTCCAGCACCAGCTCGGTCGTTTCGCTCCCGCGCAGGCCGAGCTTGTCCATCCGCTGGGCGACCGAGAAGCCGCCGGTTCCGTGAGGGACGATGAACGCGGAGACGCCCCGGTGCCCCAGGCCGGGGTCGCGGGTCGCGAAGACGAGGATGACCCCCGCGGTCACCGCGTTGGAGATGAACATCTTCGTGCCGTTCAGGACGAACCCGTCCGGTCCGCGGACGTAGCGCGTCCTTAGGCCCGCGGCGTCGGAGCCGGCACCGGGCTCGGTCAGCCCGAAGGCCCCGAGCTGCTCTCCGCGTGCGAGCGGCCGAAGGTAACCCTCCTTCTGAGCCGAGGTGCCCCATTCCAGGATCGGCCTTGCACACACGGACGTGTGGACCGCGACCTCCACCGCGATGGCAGCGCTCCCCCGGGCGAGCTCCTCGAGCACCGCCACGGTCGCGAGGGAGGACCCCCCGGTCCCCCCCCACTCGTGCGAAATCCCGAGTCCCAGGAAGCCTTCGGACGCGAGCTGACGAACAATCTCCTCAGGGACACGATCCGCACGATCGATCGTTTCTGCCGCGGGAACGACTACGCGGTCCACGAACTCGGCCGCCTTCTTCTGCCATTCGCTCGCGGAATCCGGGGTTCCGAGGCTCACGGCCACCCGCACCGCGCCGGACGCTTAAGTCGTGGGGGCAGGTTTCGAGTCGCGGACGAGGACGGCGACGTGCCACGGACCCAGGTCCAAGAGATCGTCCTCTGGGTTCAAGGTCGACCGAAGACCCGACCCGTCAGGCCCACTGACAGCCGGGCGCGACCGCTCGCAGCAAGATCTCGGCCCCTGGGCCGTCGGTCCTCGCGAGGGGATCCATCGGCCCTTCCCACCTTGATCAAGGTCGGTTTCGGGCGGAACGTAGAGGGCATTCTCCAAAGCATGGGGACGTTCTTGGTAGGCCATCCGAAGGTTCTCTTGGGCTGGAGTGGCACCGTTCCAACGCCGGCCGCCCACGGTCCCGTGAGATGGGCTCGGGCTCCACTGATCAAGGGCGGCCCAGGTACGGATGGAATCTCGAGGAGGCCAAGGCCCGACCATGGGAGGCAGATCCCCGGGACACGGAACGTCCTCCGCTCCCAAAGGCCGGACTAGGACCCCCTACTCTCCGCCGGCGCCCGGCCTACCTGCGGGCCGCCTCCTCATAGACGGCCCGAAGCTTCTGGCCCACCGTCGCGAACGACATCGAGGCGACAAAGTCGGGGCTCGGCCGGACCGGCCTGGAGTCGGAAACGGCCTCGAGGAACGCAGCTTCGAGCGCGCGACCGTCTGCGTCACGGGTGTACCAGTGCGGGACGTCCGCGGGGAAGATCGACAGGTACGGTTCGACACGGGGCAGAACCACGTGGGCCCCGCGTAGGTACCCTTCCGTGATAGGGCGGTGCCATCCCTCCATCGTCGACGTTGAGACCATCACTCGGGATTGTCGGTAGAGCCGGTTCAGCTCGTCATCGCTGAGGACCGGTAGCTGGGTGAGATTGGGCGTTTGCGAGATGGCTTGCTCGAGCTCAGCGTCCCGGGCCGTTTGCCCAGTTAGGTACGTCCAGCGCACCGCGAAACGATAGTGGGGGAGGTGCTGTGCCAGTCGTACGTAGTCCATCAGTCGCTTGTTCGAAGCATGGCGTCCGATCCAGAGCCCGTCGAAGACCGGTTCGAGGCGCTGGGTGTCGACGGCCTGGTGGGGAATCGGGACGACCCGTATCTTGGGCAGAGCCTTAGGTAGCCATGCGGCCAATTCCCGCTTCACCGCGTCGTTGGACACGATGACCGACCGAACCCGTCGCACCGACCCTCGAATGGTCGCGCGTCGGACGCGGCCGCCAACGAACCTGGTGTCGTGGAGCCCGTAGAGGTCGTGGATGGTCACGACGTCCACCCCGCGGCGGGTGTCGGTGTTGGTATAGTGGATAACGTCAGCGTCGATCGGGCAGGTCAAGAAGGTCTGGCGAAGCCAGGGGAGGAGGAGGCCGCCGAACCTGGTTCCGAACTTCCCGGCGGGGATCGGGAACAAGAACGCGTCGACCCCGGCAGCACGTGCCGCGTTCAGGGCAGACTGGCAGTACGTGAACATGCCGATTCCGGCAGGGGTCCACTCCTCGGTACCGATGGCGACTCTCACGGACCCACGGCCCAGTGCCGATGGGACCCCTCGCCCCGTGCTTGGGAAGCTCGACCTAACCCGCCCGGACCGGCTGACAGCGGGTCACAGGAAGGGTGCGATTGGACAGGTCCAGGCATTCGATTCACGACAGCCTTCGGCTTCATAAGCACCACTAGTTTCGAGGGGGTTTTCATGTCGGGAATCGGCCGGATGGCTCCGCCCGTCTCGCCGGTCCGTTCGGCAGGTCCATGGCACCTACCCCCGTAGGTTCGTACACCCCTCATGGCTGGATCCCGAGAGGACCTTGGAAAAGCGCGAACCGACAAGAGACGCCCGGGGCATCACGCCACGGGGAGCCGACGGATGACGGCGCAGCGGTGTCGATCCGCCGAGACGGAGGTCCGAGTCGTGCTCAAGGGCTTTGTCCGGGCACCAAGGATCCGCGATCCGTCGGACCCCCTCAATCCGCCGTAAGGTGGGACGAAGAAGGAACCGTTATCATGGCACCACCGGATTGCGCTAGGCGCGCAGTTCTGGGCTCTGATCTATGAAAGTGGTGATTCCTGCCGCCGGTCAGGGAGTGCGCTTCCTTCCCGCAACCAAGAGCATGCCGAAGGAGATGCTCCCGGTCGTCGACCGACCGGTCATCCAGTACGTCGTCGAAGAAGCGGCCGCCTCGGGCGCGGACGACGTGCTCATCATCACGGGACGGACGAAACGCTCGATCGAGGACCACTTCGACCAAAACCCCGAGCTGAGCCATATCGCCGATTTGCCGGCACTGCGGGACCTAGAGTCCCTTGCCGAACGGGTTCGTTTCCACTACGTTCGGCAACGAGTTCCCCGCGGCCTCGCCGATGCCATTGCGTATGCGGAGCGCCACGTCGGCCAGGAGCCGTTCGGAGTGCTGCTGGGCGACACCATCAACGTTTGCGATCCCCCCCTCCTTCGCCAACTCCATCAACGATTCGAGGAGTTGGGAGGAAGGAGCAGCGTGATCGCGATCGAGCCCGTGCCGGACGAGAAAGTCCAGGATTACGGGATGGTCGGCGGACCGGAGGTCAAGCCCGGGGTCGTCGAGATTCGAACCCTCATCGAGAAGCCGACCCTGGCCGAAGCGCCGAGCCGCCTCGGTATCACGGGTGCCTACTTTCTCACACCCCGCATCTTCGAGGCGATACGGAATACCCCCCCAGGGCGCAATGGGGAGGTCCAGTTGACCGACGCTCTCGCCCGGCTCGCCCGTGAGGAAAGGGTGTATGGCGTAACCTTCACGGGAACGAGGTACGACATCGGAGACCGGTTCCTCTGGCTCAAGACGAACTTCGAGTTCGCGATGCGCGACCCCGAGCTGGGAGACCGTCTCCGCGCGTGGCTCATGGAGTGGAGGAAGTGAAGCAAACCGCTATCGTCACAGGCGCCGCCGGATTCCTCGGATCCCATCTGGTCGACCGACTCCTCCACGACGGGTGGTCGGTCGTGGGGGTCGACAACCTATCGACCGGGCGCAGGGCGAACCTCAGAGCCGCCTCGCGCCATCCGAAGTTCTCCTTGTTAGTGCGGGACGTGCGCAAACCGGGCGTCCTGCCTGCGGCCGATACGGTGTTCCATCTCGCCTCTCCCGCGTCCCCTCCTAAGTACCAGAAGAGCCCGATCTACACCTTAGAGACCAACTCCCTCGGCACCCAGCTCGTATTCCGCCATGCAAGCGCGTCTGGGGCCCGTGTCGTTCTCGGGTCGACCTCCGAGGTCTACGGCGACCCGGAGATGCACCCACAGTCCGAGACCTACTGGGGTCGGGTGAACCCGATTGGGCCCCGGTCATGTTACGATGAAGGCAAGCGCTTCTCGGAGGCTCTCGCCGCGGCATGGAGGCGAGAGAAGAAGCTGGACGTTCGCATCGCGCGAATCTTCAACACTTTCGGCCCCCGCATGGCGCTCGATGACGGCCGTGTGATGACAAACTTCCTAGTGCAAGGCTGGCGGGGAGAACCGATCACCGTCCAAGGGACCGGGGCGCAGAGCCGGTCGTTCTGCTTTGTGGACGACCTCGTTGACGGGCTGGTCCGTCTCGCGGGCGTCCGCGCTATCGAGGGCCCTACGAACCTTGGGAATCCCGACGCCGAAATGACCGTCCTCGAACTCGCCCATGCGATTCGGACCCTCACCGGTGCCCGTTCCGAGGTCGTCCACATCGCGCGCGCGGTGGACGATCCCGAACGGCGTCGCCCGAACATCACGAAAGCTCGTCAGGTCCTTGGCTGGTCTCCCGTCGTCCCGTTCAAGGAGGGGTTGCAGGCCACCTCCGATTACGTCCGCCTGGAGCTCGCTTCTCGGCGAAAGGGACGGTGATCGCCCGCTCACCCGTGCGGACCGCGGCCTCTCCAAGAGCCCACGGTCACTCGGCTCTCGCATCGGCCTCACGTGCCAAGCCGGCTCCGGGTCCATGGCCGCCTCCAGGGATCCGCGTGGCATGGACGTGCAACTCCTCCGGCATCGTCATGGCGTCTCCTGCGCGGGAATGAATCGCCCGGCGGAGTCTGTGCCCGAGCCTTAGCCCTGCCGGCACCCAAGTTGTGCCTAGACCCTAAGCTCTGCCGGCCGAATCTTTCGGGCTTCGCAAGGCTATCTGCCGACGAGAGAGGCGGCGTCCCTCGATCAGCGGGGGTCGGTCGATTCTGACCGACCGATGGCCGTGGAATCGACGGGCCGACGCGGATTCGGGCGTGTCGATCGATCCGGCCCCACGCCCAAGGCGACCACGTTCAGACCGGCCCGGGTGCGTACCGAAAGCGGGATTGCCCTCCGAAGGTCAATCAGGATCGGCGAGCGCATGCGTGCGGTCCAGCGGCTCGGCCAGCGTCGGTACTGAGGCCAGTCGGTCTGAAGTACCGCGAGGTCGGCTCCTCGGAGGGCGCCGCCCACCGAAGGGCAGAACGCTATCTTGCCCGACGCCTTTTCCCCGTGAAGGGTCCAGTCTCGGCGGAAGTTCGCCAGGGCCACGGGGTCGTGTACACGGACGCGGGCTCCCTCCCTGAGAAGCCCTTCGACGATCGGAAAGGCACGGGACTCTCGGACGTCATCGGTCCCGGCCTTGAACGCGAGTCCGAGCACCGCGACGGTCTTGTGGCGGAGGGGGGGTGCCGCTCCACGAACGAGGTCGAGCACATGAGTCGCCTGTTCCGCGTTAACCGTTAGGGCATTCTCGGCGGACCGAAACCGCACTCCCAGCTCCTTCGCCCGAGCGACGATTGCCCTGAGGTCCTTTCGGAAACAACTACCGCCGAATCCGGGTCCCGCGAGGAGGAAATGCTTGCCGATCCTTGGATCCCCTCCCACCGCCTCCATCACATCGTCCACGTTCGTGTCGAGTCGCTCCGTCAGGCGACCGATCTCGTTCGCGAACGACACCTTGATCGCAAGGAAGGCGTTGGAAGCGTACTTGACTAGCTCCGCGGCCGAAGGAGAAAGGATGAACTGCCGCGTGTCGAAAGGCCGGTAGACCGCCGAAAGCCACCGAGTGGCCCGAGGGTCCGACGAACCGATGACGACCCTCTGGGGATAGACGGCGTCTTGGACCATGCTGCCTTCGGCCAGGAATTCCGGGCTGAACGCGACCCCGAGCCCGCGCCGAGTCTTACGTGAGTATCGGCGAATTAGGGGGTCCACAAGGCCTTGCGTGGTACCCGGAACCACCGTGCTCTTGACCACAACGACACGGTAATCGTCGACCTGTCGCAAGGCGCGGCCGAGACTCACCACTCCCGTTCGCAGAGGTCCGACGTCGATTCCTCCGCCGGGCTTGGACGGAGTGGGTAGGCAGATGAAGATGCCCTCGGCGTGCTCGACGAGCTCCTCGATCCGGTCGACGACGACGAAGCGTCCGCGGCGCGATTCGCTTCGAACCAGCTGACCCAAACCCTTCTCGTGGTACGGACTCCGCCCGGCCCGGAGCTCCGCGCGGACCCTTGCGTCAACGTCGTAGGCGAAGACGCGCGACCCTCGGTGGGCAAACGCGAGGCCCGTCGCCAAGCCCATGTACCCGACCCCGAGGATGCCCACGCGATGAATCGCGGCCCCGTCCCGCCGAGGGCGCGAGGACTGGTTGGAACGAGCCGGCCCACCCGGTGACATTCTCCGACTCCCACTGGCACCGCCAGTCAGCCGCATAGATATCTTGTTAGGACCGCCAGTGCGTGTCTGGCCCGTCCCCTACGGTGATCGAGCTCCGATCCTTCGAAGGAGTCCTCACGACCGTTCCGTCCAACGGTTGTCGCCGAGAGCGGACGTCACTCCTCGGGTGGGACATGCGATCTGGTCATGGACGCGATGCTCACGTTCCATCGACTCCAGGGAGAGGACCCTGACACGGTCCACGAGCTCGGCGGCCTTCTTCGGCCATACGCTCGCCGATCCTGGAGGCTTGAGGACCGCAGCGAGCCTGCCTGCGCCGAATCCTTAAGGCGGGGCGGCGGGTCTCGAGTCGCGAGATGGGGACAGCCGCACTGCCGCCGGACCCCGCTCCGAAAGACCGGTTCACTTCGCTCGACACGCTCGCCGTAGTTCACGAGCTTCGGTCGCTCGGCCGCGCCCGAGTCGACAAGGCGTTCGACGGCGCGGAAGGGGGTTGGTCGGTTCTCCTGCGCGGCAGAGACACTGGGCGACAGGAGCTCGTCTTGTTCCCGGGCCGCTACGCTGCTGTCCTGCCGGCCGGCGTGTCGCACGCAGAAGAGTTCTCTCCCATCGCACGGGAGATTCGACGTGTGTTCACCGGCTCGGCCCTTCGCAGTGTCGCGGAGCCCGGGGCCGAACGGTACCTCGAACTTCGATTCGGTCGCTCGGCCGAGCCCGAGGAGCTGATCCTTGCGCTCGAGCTGTTCGGCGCAGGGAACCTGATCCTCGCTCGGGGCGGACGAATCCTGGCGGCCTCCAAGCCCCGTCGCTGGGCCCACCGGAATGTTCGCGCGGGGGCGCCATACTCACGACCGCTGTCGCGGGCCGACCCGTGGACGCTCAGCCTCGGGCAGATCGAGAGCGAGCTCGGTCGGTCGAGAACCGACCTTGCCAGCACGCTCGCGGCTCGGCTGGCTTTGGGCGGCCCGGTTGCAGAGGAAGTGATCGCCCGGGGGGACTGGGAGGGGGCGGAACCCGCCGCATCCGTCGCCGCGAGAGTGGCCCCCCGCCTCCACGCGATCCTCAGCGAACTCGTCGCCGAGGTCGGCGAGCGGCCCCGCGGCTTCCTGGTTCAGCGAAGGGACGTGATTCTCGACGCGACCCCCTACCACTCTCGTCGCTGGGAAGAAGCCGCGGACGTCGAGGTGATCGAGCGACCCTCGTTCTCCGAAGCCGCGGCCGAGTTCTTTCGGACTGTGATCCCACGCTCCTCAACCCCCGAAGACGCGCTGGCCGCGGAAAGGAGGAAGCAGCTCGCCCGCCTTGTGGAACGTCAACAGGCCGCGGTCGAGGAGCTCGGAGCAGCGGCCAAAGAACGAAAGGCGGATGCCGAGGCGGTCCTGTCGCACTATGCGGCCGTCGAGGCAGCCCTGGCGACCGCGGTGAAGAGCGACCCCCGACCAGGAAGCGTTCTGGTCGACCTCGGGGGCCGGCGAGTCGCGATTGCCGTCGAGTCCACGCCGAGAAAGATCGCCCAGACGCTGTACGAGGAATCGAAGCGACTGGCGAAGAAGTTGGAGGGTGCTGCGGTAGCCCTCAAGGAGACGGAGGTTCGGCTCGCCGAGCCGGTTGAATCCGTGGCCCGGACGCCCCGTGCTCCTGCGCGGCGTCCGTCAAAGACCCGCTGGTTCGAGCGTCATCGCTGGTTCATCAGTTCCGAAGGGGCAATCGTGGTCGCGGGAAGGGATGCGGGCTCGAACGACGCACTCGTCCGCCGGAACCTCAAGGAAGGCGACATCTACATTCACGCGGACCTCCAGGGAGCTGCGAGCGTCGTGGTAAAACGGCCGACGTCTCCAGCCTCCGTGACTGAGGTGACGCTGCGCGAGGCCGCCCAGTGGGCGGTCGCGTTCTCGAAAGCTTGGCGCGCGGGACTCGCCTCCGCGTCGGCGTTCTGGGCCACCCCCGACCAGGTCTCGAAATCGTCCGCCTCTGGAGAGTTCGTCGCGCGGGGCGCGTTCGTGATCCGGGGGACGAAGCACTTCGTGCACGATGTTCCGCTCGAGCTCGCCCTCGGTAAGATCCGCTACGAGGGCGAAGAGCGCTGGGTCCTGGCACCCCTGTCCGCGATTGCAGCGCGGGGGAGCGCCGTGGTCCTCCTGACCCCCGGGGAGGAGCGGGACCGGGCGGCGAGGGAGGTCGAGCTGGCCCGTGACCTCGGGATTCCCCGATCCGTCCTCCAGTCTCTTTTGCCTGCCGGCGGCCTGAGCGTCCGCCGGCCGTAGACCCGCTGCACCTCGGACGCCGGGAATCCGTCGCCGCCCAGTCGCCATGTCCGTCCCCGCGCGCGCAGGCCGACAATCACGATGCGGTCGCCGTCGAGGTCGAGCGTTTCCCCGACCGCGAGACGGGATGAAGGTGGGACACGAAGGACACGGGCCGACGTTCGGGCGCCCTCCACGATCGACACGGGAACGACCACTTCGTTGCCCCGGATCGCCCAGAGCGTCCCGACCTTCCTTGCGGGTGACGATTCGACCGAACGTTGTTCGCTCGTGTCAATCCGGGTGATCCGTAGCGGTTCCTCGCCGTCGGGAACCGACGCTCCGACCCGTACCGTCAGGTTTCGAGGAATCGTAATCCGTCGGCGCTCCGACTTCCCACCGTCGGAGACGATTACGGCCACCTCGAGCAGTGGCTCGCGCGACGACCGGAACGGATGGGTCCATCGACAGACCCGGCAACGCGCCACTCCCGTGACGTTGAGGGGCGAGGAACCGGAGGTCGGCTTCAAGCGAAGCAGACGATGCGGGGTCTCTTCGCGGCAGTTCTCGCAGAAAAGAACAGCGGAGCCGAGACCCGCGGAGAGTCCCAATCGGTCCTGGGTCTCGGAGTCGCTGGGGTCGCCGGACGGTTCCATGATCAGAAGTACCGTCAGGCCGAGGTGGAACGAGACCGAACGAACTCGTCCGAGATGGTGCCATACGTGGTCGAGTCCATGATGAATCCTGTGGGGCGATTCGGGCAGTTCTCGAACAGCTTAAGAACCATGGGGTTGATTCTTCGCGAATGACCTGCCTCGGGAGCCGGTTGGCGCTCGATACGCCCGTCGGCCGCCCTCGGGCAGGGACCTCCAACCTCTCCACGGATTCCCCTCGGGCGAGATTCCCGCGCATGCGCCGCGGTTCCAACCCCCCACCTGAGCCATCGCCCGGGTGCGGACCCTGACGGGGCCGGAAGGGTGAGCGCAGGTGACCGCGGACGCGGAGATCGCGGTGATTGTGCATGCCTATGCTCGCAAGGAGTATCTTCCATTCGCTCTCCGTTCCATCGCCGCCCAGACCCTGGCGCGTGACCGTTTCGAGCTCGTCGTTTCGAAGAGCTTTTGGGACCCCGAGATCGACCGTCAGCTCGATGCGCTCGGCGCGGTCTCAATTCACGACGAGGACCGCCTGAATAGCCGCTGCCTGCATCGCGGGTTGGGTGCCTCCCGCGCTCCGATCATCACCTTCCTGGACGACGACGACGAGTACGAACCCGAGCGGCTCGAGCGCGTCCTCGAGACGATGCGAGCGCATCCCGGTGTCGGGTTCTACCGCAATCGGGTCCGAGCGATCGACGAGAACGGTCAGCCAATCCCGCCCGAGCGATGGCGCGTCCACATGCGGGACTCCGTGTTTGACGCTCTGGGTCCGCTTGAGATCGCGCCCGACGGCAAGGCGAAGCTCCTGGAGCTCGCGAAGGCCAAGAACAGGATCTGGGCCTCGTTCAACTCGAGCAGCATGGCCATCCGGAGGGAGCTTCTCGACGGAGACGTGGGGAACGCGTTCGACGAGGCGGGCCTCAACGCGGACCTGTTTCTGTTCGTCGCTGGGGTCCTCGCGTCAGGAGGAATGTATCTTGACGATCGACGTCTCACGCGATACCGCTACTCCCCCAGGGCGCGGTACCGCATGTTTTCAGGGAACGCTGTGAAAAGCGTCGCTTCGCTCGGCGACGTCGCAGAGGTCTATCATGCGATGGCGGCGCTGGCGGCCCGCCACGGCCGGCTCGACTTTGCCAAGTGGCTTGATGCGGACTCGGTTTACTGGGAACGTCTGTTCCGCGGTTGCACCCTGCTCGACCGGGTCACCGAGGGGGCCGAAGGTTCGGAGGTTGCTCGACTCTCGAAGGAGTTTGTCCGCTTCCTCCTGCGGAAGGCTCCGAGCAAGGCACTCCGGCCTGACGTTTGGAGGGCCGGCGCCTACGCTCTCGCCTACCTGTGCGCTCCACGGGTGGCCCAGCACCTCGCGAAAGCTCGTTTCGGCTCGGGCGGGATAGTCTAGGGAATTCTGCGCGCGTCGCTCTTGGCTGTCGACCGCCGCTCGGAGCGAGGCCGGACGACGGGGGTTGTCCGACAGGCCATCCTCGGCCCGCCAAGGTGCGGGAACGGTCACCCGCATCGGAAGCCGTGTTCTTCCCAAGCTGTGGGAACGGTTCTAGGTGGGGCTGCCCGAATTTGAATCGGGGTCCCGGGCTCCCAAAGCCCGAAGGATGGACCAGTAGAGCGGGCGGAGGGCCGTCCTCCTTCCCGTAGCTACCCCACAGCCCCGCATCGGGACCTACACCGCGTCGACGCGCTTCAACGTTCGGCCGATCCGGCACTCGGCCGGCTCTTCCACGATCGACTCGATTCGATACCGCTGCTTGGACGGCAGCGTGGGACCGGCGCAGATCGACCAGTTCGGGCAGTCGAGCCGGCGGCAAGGGTAGCGCCCGACCTCGACTTGGCTGCCGACCACCGCGCTGCGGGCGTCGACGACCAGCGCGCGAGGGACCGGTTTCACCTCGACGACGTGCGCCTCGGTCTCCTGGAGGGCACACGGGTGCGTAACCTCGCGGACCTTCGTGACCGCGTAGCGACGCCCGGGTTCGAGAGTGAGGCACGCGTGGCGGTAAGGGCATGTTCGGCAGGCCGGGGCTCCACCCTGGTAGACGAACTCGAAGTTCTCGTGCGCCTCGTCGACCGCCAAGAGCGTGATGTCGGTCATCTACGCGACCACCCCCGTGACGGCGGCAAGCCGCTCGGCGGCATCGCGCGCGAGCCCGTTGTCCCCGAGGATCGTGTAACGGTCCGGTCGAATCGCGTGGGCGAGCATCAGCGCGCGGATCACCTCGTCGTTCGTCACCCCGAGCTCCTGCGCGGTCGTCGGCGCGCCGATCGTGAGCAGAGCGTTCTTGACCTTTCGCCAATCCCCGCCGTGGAGGTACATCATCATGATCGCCCCGACGCCGCACTGCTCCCCGTGAAGGCTCGGGCGGCTCGAGACCCGGTCGAGGGCATGGGAGAACAGGTGCTCGCTCCCCGAGCACGGGCGGGACGAGCCGGCGACGCTCATCGCGATCCCCGCGACCAGGATCGGGCGGATCGCGATCCAGACCGATTCCTCGAGGTTCGGCTTGATCGCGGCAGCATGGTCGATGATCTCCTGGGCGGCGTACTCGCTCAGGTTCGCCGCCGTGCTGGAGTACTCCTCGCTCCGCAGGCGGACCGCGAGCCGCCAGTCGAGGATGGCGGTAACGTTCGAGATGACGTCGGCGCATCCGCTCGCGAGGAGGCGGTACGGTGCCTGGACGATCACCCCCGTGTCGGCCAGCACCCCCATCGGGACCGCGCCGACCGTGCTCGTGACGCTCTCGGAGTCGTGGAGCGAGGCGCGGGGCGAGGAGATCCCGTCGTGCGCGGCGGAGGTCGGCAGGCTGACGAAAGGGATTCCGAGCCGCGCGGCGACGACCTTGGTGATGTCGATCTTGCTACCCCCGCCGACACCCACCAGGAACCTCGCCTCGGACGCTCGAGCCTCCGCGGCGACGCGGTCGACCTCCACGCCGACCGCCTCGTGGGCGATGACGGTCCGCACGCTGAAACCGTCGCGGGTGAGTATCTCGCTCGCCCGGTTCCCGGCGAGCTCGGCGGTCTTCGGCCCCGTGACGACGACCCCGCGCGACGGGAAGCCGAACTGACGGCACATCGACCCCAGCTCGTCGATCACGCCGTGCCCGACCAGGACGGTCCGTGGAAAGACCATCCCCTTCGCCTTACCGAACGTGAAGTCGCTGTCGGTGGCGAGGTCCTGGCGCTCCGGGCGAACCTCCCCCATAGCCCGAAACGGCGGACGGGGGAGGCGCCCTCATTAGCCTATCCGTGTCCGGCGCGCCTCGCGCCGCCCAGCTACCGACCCCGAACGTCGCCCCAGAGCACCTTGTGCTCCTGAAGGAGGACCCGCACATCCAATCGGTCCGCAAGGACCCAGTCGGCGAGGCGGCCGGCGTCGCTCCCCCAGACCGGCTGGAAGACGAGCGCTGCCGGACCGTGGTAACCCCTCACCACACGCCGTGCGTAGAGGTAGTCGCGCCGGTCGGCGATCACGAACTTGATCGTGTCCGCGGCGGTCAGTCGGGGGAGGTTCGACCAGAGGTTCCTCCCCTGCATTCCGGAGGACGGGCACTTCACGTCCACGCTGAGGTGCACGCCTGCCAGGCCAACGTACGGGCCGACGTCGAGCGAGCCGCCGGTCTCGACGACCGTCGTGATCCCCCGGTCCGCCAGCCGGCGGACCAGCTCGAGGGACTCGCGCTGGAGGAGGGGCTCGCCGCCCGTGAGGCAGACATGGAGCGTCCGGTGCCGGCCGACCTCGGCCAGCAGCGAGCGGACCGAGCGCTCCCGGCCCGGGCCGAACGAGTACGGGGTGTCGCACCAGCGGCAGCGCAGGTTGCAGCGGGCGGTCCGCACGAACGTCGTCCGGACCCCCGTGAGCAGGCCCTCGCCTTGGATCGAGTGGAAGACCTCGATCACCCGCATTGCCCGGCCACCCCGCGCGGGCCGCAAAAGCCCTCCGCCCCGGCTTCCCGCCGCCGGTGGCTGTCAAATACGCCAGCCGGGTCGTTCGCTTCCGATGGAGCCGTCGGAGGCGGCCCAGTGGCAAGAGGCTTGGCGCGCCGCCGGCCTTCCCACGGCGGCGCGGGTGCCGGGCCGGCGAAAGTTCTACGCCCTGAACGCCTACCCCGGTCCGAGCGGCTTCCTGCACGCAGGCCACCTGCGTGGCTACGCCTACCTCGACGTGCTCGGGCGCTACCATCGGATGCTCGGGGAGCAGGTCTTCCTGCCGTTCGGCATCCATGCCTCCGGTCTTCCGGCGGTCGCCTGGGCCCAGAAGGTCCGCGACGGCGACCCCACCGTGCTCGCCCAGCTCGACGAGGCGGGCGTCCGGGGGGAAGAGCGCCGGCGGCTCGAGGACCCGGAGGAGGTCGCCCGGTTCTTCGAGAGGAACTACCACGGCGTCCTCGTCCGGTTCGGCGTCCTCGTGGACCCGACGAGCGCGCTCACGACCATCGATGACGACTACCGCGCGTTCATCCGCTGGCAGCTCCGGACGCTCGCCTCTCGGGGGGCGGTCGGGCAGGGGACCCACTACGCGTCGGTGTGTCCGGTTTGCGGCCCGGTCGCCGTCGACCCGGCCGAGACCGACCTCTCGCGCGGGGGCGACGCCGAGGTCACCACCTTCACGACGGTCCCGTTCACCTTGGACGACGGTCGTGTCGTGCTCGCCGCGACGCTTCGCCCGGAGACTGTCTACGGAGTGACCAACCTCTGGGTCGCCCCTGCCGAGGAGCTCGCCGACTGGCACCACGGGGAGCTGACGTTCCTCGTGTCGCGCTCCTCGGCCGAGCGCCTGGTCGAGCAGCACGGGGGCCGGGTCGGTCACCGTCTCGCGGCCTCCGAGCTCGTCGGCCGCGAGGTGGCCGTTCCGCTCGGCGGCCAACACGTCCCGATCCTCGGGAGCGCGGTCGTGGATCCGGCGCTCGGGACCGGAATCGTCATGAGCGTGCCGGCGCACGCGCCCGCTGACGTCGCGGCCGTGCGCGAGGTGCCGGAGGCCGTCCGGTCGCGCCTGCGCCCTCCTCCCGTGCTGCTTGAGGTCGGGGGGGAGCTCACGGCCTCCGAGGCCGAGCTTCTCCAGGGCCACGGGACCCCGGCCGAGAAGGCGCTCGCGGCGGTCGGCGTCCGCGGCCTCCACGACCGAGAAAGGATTGAGGAGGCGACCGAGCGGCTGTACCGCCTCGAGTTCGTCCGGGGCCGGATGACCGTGCCTGAGCTCGCGGGGGTCAGCGTCCGCCAGGCCCGCGAGCGCGTCGCCGCGCAGCTCGAGGCGACCGGCTCGAGCTTCGCCCTGCGGGAGTTCTCGAAACCGGTCGTCTGCCGCAACGGCCACGAGGTGATCATCCGGCGCGTCGCCGACCAGTGGTTCCTGCGCTACTCCGACCCGGCCTGGAAGGCCGAGGCCATGGCGAGCCTGGACCAGCTCACGACCCACCCCGAGGAGTACGGACGGGAGCTTCCCGGGATCATCGACTGGTTCGAGGACCGCCCGTGCACCCGCAAGGGGCGCTGGCTCGGCTCGCCGTTCCCACCGGACCCAACCTGGACGGTCGAGCCGATCGCCGACTCCACCTTCTACATGGCGTACTTTGTCGTCCGCCGGTTCGTCGCGGCCGGCCGTCTCTCCGTCGCCCAGCTCTCGGATGCGTTCTTCGATTTCGTCTTCCTGGGGAACGGTCCCGGGGAGCCCACGGTCGATCGCGCCCTGCTCGAGGAGGTCCGCGCCGAGTTCCTCTACTGGTATCCGGTCGACCTTAACATCGGGGGGAAGGAGCACCGTCGCGTCCACTTCCCGGTGTTCCTCTTCACCCACGCGAAGCTCCTTCCCCGCGAGCTGTGGCCGAGAGGGATCTTCGTACACGGGTGGCTCACCGGCCCCGCCGGCGCGAAGGTCTCTAAGAAGGAGGTCGGCACGAAGGGAGGCCGGATCCCCGGCATCGACACCTCGCTCGAGCGGTGGGGTGCGGACGCCCTGAGGCTGTTCTACGTCCTCGCCTCCTCTCCGTCCCAGGACCTCGAGTTCGACGCCGCCCTGGTCGATGCCGCCGCGAGCCGCCTGGACGAGGTCGAGCGGCTCGTCCGGGAGGCCGCCGGCGACGGCGCGGGACCCCCCGAGCTCGAAGCCTGGCTCGCCTCGCGCGCGCACGAGCTCCTCGTCCGCGTGAGGCACGCCTTCGCTGCCGGGGACCTTCGCGCCGCCGCGGAGGCGGTGTATGTCGAGCTTCCCGCGCTCCTCCGCCGGTACTACGCCCGCGGCGGGGTTGCCGGGAGGGTCACCCAGGATCTGGCCCGAGCATGGATCCGTCTCCTCTCTCCGGTCACTCCGCACGTCGCCGAGGCTCTGGGCCAGGGGCGCTTCCCGGGGCTGGTCGCCCTCCAGGGGTTTCCCTCGCCCGAGGAGTTCGCCCGTTCCGAAGAGGCCGAGCGGCGCGAGGCATTCCTGGAACGCGTCGAGGAGGACGTGCGCGCCGTCCTGCGACCTCGCGAGGGGCGTGGGGAGCCGAAACCGGAGGTGGCGGTCTTCTTCGTCGCCGCTCCCTGGAAGGCGAGCGTCGAGCGCTGGATGCGCGAGGCCATCGACCGGGGGGAGGAGCCGACCGTCCGGGCCGTCATGGACCGTGCCGCCTCGCATGGGGAGGTCGCCGCGTACCGCTCGGAGATCCCGCGATACGTCCAGCGTGTGGCACCGCAGCTGCGGTCCGAGCCGGCCGCGCCTCAGCCACGCGATGAGGTGGAGGCGCTTCGGAGCGCCGAAGGGTACCTGGTCCGGCGGCTCGGGATCCCGACGGTCTCGGTCTACCGCGAAGAGGAGGCCGGGCCGCACGACCCGCTCGGTCGGCGGGAACGGGCACGGCCCGGCCGTCCGGCGTTCTTCCTGGCCGGGGTCACTTCGGACCCTCGAAAGGGACCCGTGGCGCCTTCCTCCGGCCGCCCCGGCGCACCTTCGCCCGGGCGCCCGTCGTAGAGGGTCGCTTCGGGAGCAGGGCCGCCGTCAGGACTTGTGCGGGCGATACGAACGCCGCCGGCCGCGGAAGTTGAGGTGCATCCTCGAGGGCATGGGATGGGCCGAGACGCGACGGTACTTCGCGCTGCGCTTCTCGGCGTAGCTGTGTTCGACCTTTCCCGAGATCTCGAAGTAGATCAGCTGGCCCACGGGCATGCCGGCGTAGATCCGGACCGGTAGCTTCACGCTCATCTCGAGCGTCCAGTAGTTGCAGAACCCTTCGTCGCCCTTGCCCGCGGTGGAGTGGATGTCGATGCCCAGCCGGCCGACGCTCGACTTGCCCTCCAGGAACGGGACAAAGCCGTGGGTTTCGGTGTACTCCGCCGTCACGCCGAGATACAGCTGGCCCGGGACCAACACGAACCCTTCGGGCGGGATGCGGAACTCGCGGACGGGATTGGCCCGCCGGGCGTCGAGCCCCGGCAAGCGGTAGACGGCGAGGTACGGGCCGAGGTGGACGTCGTAGGAGTTCGTGCCCAGGCAATCGCGACGGAACGGCCGGATCACGATGGCCCCATCGCGGAGCGCCTTGCGGATCCTCGCGTCGGAAAGGATCATCCGAAACGGCGCCGCACGCGGAAGCCGATATTTAAGGGGGGGCGGGGTCCGGTTCCTCGAGAACGATGGCGGCGTAGCCCACGACCTCGGCCATGGGCTCGACCTCCCCGGAGTGGCCCCAGCGCAGCAGCGTCGGGACGAGCTGGCGGCCCTCGAGCGCGCTCAGGAGCACCGTCGTCGGGGCAATCCCGCACATCGAGATTCTTTCCCGCTCGACGACCTCGTAGAGGCGAGCGGGGTCGCGCGCGAGGATCGCGTCGATCGCCATGCGGTCGTAGCGACGGGCCTCCTCGACCGGGACGTAGTGGGAGAAGTCGGTCGACGCCAGAAGCAGCACGTCCCGGTCCGCGGTCACTTTTCGAACGACTTCGGCGACCTGGCGGAGGAAGTGGTAGGGCCCGAAGCGGACCTGGAGCGGCACGAACTTTGGTTTCGGCAGCACGTATTCGAGGAACGGGAGCTGCACCTCGATCGAGTGCTCGCGCGCGTGCGCCGCCTCGTCGACCTCGACCGGGCCGCGGGTGAGCGCCCGCACGAGCTCGGTGTCGATGGGGGTCGGCCCCAGCGGGGTGAGCCAGGCCCGGGAGGAGAGCGCGGCCCCGCGGCCCGCCCCGTGGTGGTCGACCCCGAGCACTAGGACCGAGCGAGGCGGCCGCTCGGCAGCGACCCGGGCGTAGACATGGGCGGCGATCGCCCCCGAGTACACGTAGCCGGCGTGGGGAACGACGGCGGCGACGACCTTTCGGCGGCTCGAGCGCCGGTGTGGAGGGAGCTTGCCGGGTCCACGCGGGTCGGTGAAGCAGGCTTCGAGCTGACCGGCGAGCTCGCGGCCGTCCGCGGGGTAGAACTGGCCCGCGACCGCCGGTAGACGCGGTCCCGTGGTCATGACCCCTCAGGCCCCCGAGAGCTCGCGGGCCAGCTCGCGGGCGTCGTCGTCTCGCAGGCGGACGCGGCCAGAACCGAGGAAAGGATTCTCCTCGCTGTAGCGGGGGATGACGTGGAAGTGGATGTGGAAGACGACCTGGCCGGCCTTGGCCCCGGCGTTCAGGGAGACGTGGTAGTCCGGACAGATCCTCTCGACCCTCCGGCAGACCTCGCTCAGGGTGTGGACCAGCGCGGTCTGATCGTCGGGCGGCAGCTCGGGGAGGCGGACCGCATGGCGCTTGGGCACGACAAGCAGGTGTCCCCGGGTGTACGGGTAGAGGTCGAGGAACGCGGCGGTCGAGCCGTCCTCGAAGATGATGTGCCCGGGCACGCGCCGGGACGCGATGCTGCAGAAGAGGCAGTCGCCGGGCTCGCTCCGTCCTCCGACCATGGTCCCCGCCCTGGAGGGGCGGGCGGACAAAACGGTTCGGAGGGTGGCCTCCTCACGCCCCTCATTAGGAGAACGCGACTTTCCTGGGGATATGGTCCTCCGGACCGCTCTCGTGATCGCCACGGCCCTGGTGGTGATCGCGGTCCCTTCCCCGGTCCTTGCCGTGTCGGCGGGTCACCCGGCCCCCTCCTCGCCGGCCCCGCCTCGCCTGAGCACCGACGCAGTCCCCCTGCCGCCCGGCAGCTCGGTCGCCCCGCTGGCGCCCGAGACCCTGCTCCACCTGGTGTTCACCCTCCCGTTCTCGAACGCCAGCGGCCTAGCGTCGTTCCTGTCCGCGGTCGGTGACCCCGGGTCGAGCGCCTATCGACGGTTCCTATCGTACCCCGACTTCGAGCGGAGGTTCGCCCCGTCGGGATCCTCCGTGGTCGACGTGGAGCAGGTGCTCCGCTCGTCAGGCGCCTCCTCGGTCACCGTCGCCCCCGGCGGGCTCGCGGTCGACGTGACGATAGCCGCGGGGTCGGTCGAGCGCCTGCTCGGGGCGTCCTTCGTTCGATTCTCAGGCCCGCGGCAGGCCTCGGGCTACACGATCGAAGGGACCCCCTCGCTCCCTGCCGACCTGCTCGGGCAGGTCGAGGGGATCGACGGCCTGGCGAGCACCGCCGGCTCGATCCTGCGTGCGACGCTGGACGAACGCTCGGAGCTGGCGCTCGCCCGACTCGGTCCGAGCCAGTACGTCCGCGGGAACGCGAGCGGAGCGACCGACTGGTTCATCGGTTCGGACTATACTCAAGCGTACGGGGCGACCGACCTTCTGCCCGGGAACCGAAGCGTCCCGGGGGCGACGTACCCGCATGGGGTGGCCATCGCGACCCTCCTCGCGAGCGGGTACAACGCCACGGCCATGATGGCCCTGCCACCGTGGTCACCGTCGGTCGTCGACGACTACTTCAACGACACGTTCCCAGCCCTTTGGCCTCTCCCCACGATCTCCGGTGTGCCGGTCAACGAGAACGGGGCCCCGCTCCCTCCGCTCCCGGGGTCCTCCTACGGCGAGAACGACTCGACCGGCTTCCAGATCGAGAACTCGCTCGATCTGGAGATGGCCGGCAGCCTCGCCCCGAGCTCGTCGATCTACAACTTCTACTTCTCCGGAGCGCTGACCGAGGCCCCCGCCACGTGGTCGGACGTGGCGTCGTACATCGCGGACGACCTCGCCGCGGCCCTCTCCTACGACTACGGCTCCTCCCACCTTGCCGTCGTGTCGTGCTCGTGCGGCCTCGGCGACCTCAACAACAGCCACTGGAACGCCGAGCTCGAAGTCGCCGCGGCCACCGGCGTGACGGTCGTGGCGTCCAGCGGCGACCAGGGAGATGCCCCCTCCGCGTTGACCGGACGCGACGAGACCCAGTGGCCCCTCTGGCCCGCGACGGCCGCCTTCAACACCTCCGGGGCGGTCTCGGTCGGGGGCGTGACGGTCGCCCTCTCCGGGACCCCGACCGGCACCTTCACCTCGCCTCCCCTGATTCTGCACTACGACCCGAGCGTGGAGGGGATCGCCAACGTCTCGGCGTGGTGGGACACCACGGGGGGCATCGGTGACTACTCGGGCACCGAGGGTGGAACGAGCCTCACCTACCCCGAGCCATGGTGGCAGTTCCACTCGGCGGCGCAGCCGGCGATCGTCAACGCCACGGAGGACGAGGGGTTCGGGCGCCTGGGGCGCGCGGGCCCGGACGTCGCGTTCCCGGCGAACTCCACGATCGCCTTCGTCTCCGCCGCGCCGAACGGGACCCCGTTCTTCGCCGTGATGGCCGGAACGAGCATCGCCGCCCCGGTCCTCGCGGGGCTCCTCGCCGACGTGGTCGCGGTCGAGAACGCGACGCTCGGCCGCGTCACCGGTCTGGGGTTCCTCGATCCGGAGCTCTACCGGATCGCGAGCTACTACCAGGCCCACCCCGGCAGCACCGACCCGGTCCAGGACGTGGTCTGCGGCTCGAACGCGCTCTTCTCCGCGGGGCCGGGATGGGACGCGGCGACCGGCTGGGGAGGGCTCTCGGCTCCGTTGTTCCTCTCGGCGGACGAGAACTCGACCGTCGCGAACTACTCCTACGTGGGCCCGACGCCGGCCCTTCCGCCGCCCGCCTCCCGCGCCCCCTCCTCGTTGACCGTCGTGATCGTGCTGGCGGGGGCGGCTGCGGTCATCGTCGCCGCTGGCGTGGTCCTCGCGAGCCAGGCGCGCCGGCACGCCCCAGCCAATGCTCCGGTCCAGCCCTACGGTGAGCCGGGGAGCCCGCAGCCCCCCGTCCCGCGGCCGACCGCACCGTTCGCCACCTTCGCCTGCCCGTACTGCGGGTCCCCGCGACCCGCCGAGCCGGTCCACTGCCCAAGCTGCGACGCTATGTAGCCGACGGAGGGGAGGCCACCGTCGGCTCCACCTCGGTCGGCGGCGGGGCCGCGTCGGGGGCCGCAAGCCGGTCGGAACCGACTTGTCCGTCCCCCGTGTCCGGGGCGGGCTCGGCCGCGGGCGGGGCGGCGGCCGTGGCGGCCGAGGGGACGCCGAGCTTCTGCTCGAGAAGACGGCGGATCTCCTCGGGTCGGCCCGAGGGGATGCCGAAGTACTCGGCGAACCGTCGGGTCGTGGAGAGCTCGAGCGTGGAGCCCTTCGGCTCGGTCCGGACGAGCCCCAGCCCCCGAAGGTGCTGGACCTCCTCGTAGGCGACGTCCCCGATCATCCGCACGAGCACGCTCTGCAGGATCGGCTGGTGGTAGGCGATGAGCGTCAGCGCCTTCAGCGTCCTCGGGGTCATCTCGACCGGCGTGACCGCGTGGACGAGGGGCACGAAGCGCTCCTGCAGCTGGAGCGCGTAGCGCTCCCCGACGCGCCGGACCTCTAGTGCGGACTGGCGGTGGCCGTAGGTCTCCTCCAGCGTCCTCACCGCCCGCTGGACGGGTCTCGGGTCGTCGATTCCCAGGGCGGAGGCGAGCTCCCGGGCGGAGAGCGGCTTGCCCGCCGCGAAGAGGACCGCCTCGACCTCGAAGACGAGGTCGTCGAGCTTGGACGGCATGCTCATTCCGCCTCCGCGGCCGGGTGACGGGTCTCCGCCGTTCGGATCAGGAGGATCGGCGAGCTCCCGAGCGTATCCTGACGGAGCTCGAGGGCCCGCTCGCGGGCCAGGAACAGGGCCGCGAGGAACACTGCGACCAGCCGGTCCCGACCGGTGTGCGCGGGCCAGAGGTCGAGGAACGGGAACGGCTCCCCCAGCGGGTGGCGGGCGACCTCCTCCCACGCGTCCTCGAGGTCCCGCTCGGGGATGTCCCCGTGGACGATCACCTCGGGCGGGGCGCGTTGCTCCTCCTGCAGGCGCTCGCGGAGCTGCTGGACCTTGAGCGAGGCGCGGGCGTCCCCTTCCGCTTCCCCGAACGCCCGCACGAGCTCGAGGAGCGAGACCGGCCGGCTCTCGCTGTGGCGGACCATCCCAAAGAGCGGCGGTGGATCGGTCGAGTCGAGGACCGCGGAGGTGACGTCGACCGCCTGGGGCGTGTCGAGCAGCGAAAGGTAGCCGTCGTCGGCGGGGCCGCCCAGCCCGTCCTCGCCGGCCCCCATTCCGGGATTCGCCGTCGTCCGCTCGCGGAGGAGCTCCTCCGACTGGAGGTAGAGGATGCTCCAGGCCATGTAGAGCAAGCGACCGGCGACCGCGAAGTTCACGGACCCGTCCGCCCGCACGCGCTCGAGGTAGGCCTCCGTGAAGCGGGCGAGGTCGATCTCCCACGGGTCGAACTGCTGGTCGAGGACAAGCTCGAACAGGAGCGCCGTCGCCTTCTGGACGGGATCCGGGATCACGACATGGACCCCCTCGCGGAGCTTCTCGACCAGCCCGAGGTAGCGGTCCAGCACCGCGGACGAGTCGTCGGCCCCCTCGCCCAGCAGCGCCCGGTGGAAGACGAGGTAGCCGAGGACCTTCTCGGCCGCCTCGCGGGAGATCGGAGCGGTGGGGGCGGCCGAAAGCGGGGTAGGTCCGGCGAGCTCCGCGGTCATCGGGCCTCCAGGGCGGGAGGGGACCGGCCTGCGACCGCTTCACTCTCTCGGTCGTCGACGTCCTTGATCTCGTCCAGGCTCAGCGCGACGACCCGCGAGCACCCGTCGCCACGCATCGTCACGCCGAACAGATGGCGTGCGAACTTGAGGGTCACCTTGCGCAGGGAGATGACGATGAACTGGGCACGCTCGGAGTTGCGCCGGAGCATCCGGCCGATGTTCTCCGCGTTCAGCGCGTCCAGGGACATGTCGATCTCGTCCAGGACGTAGAGGGGGCTCGGGTCGTAGCGCTGGAGCGAGAAGATGAAGGCGAGGCTCGCGAGGGACTTCTCGCCTCCCGAGAGCTGCTCGAGCCGGCTGACCGTCTTGCCCACGGGCCGCGCCTCGATCAGGAGGCCACCGGCGAGGGGGTCGTCGGGGTTCTCGAGGGCGATCTTCCCTTCCCCGCCCGCCGAGAGCTCGGCGTAGATCTCGCGGTAGTTCGTGTCGACCTGACGGACGACCTCCACGAGCTTCTCGCGCTTCTTCTTCTCGATCTCCTCCACGAGGGCGACCAGCTCGGCCTTCTCCCTCGTCAGGCGCTCGACCTCGCCGGAGAACTCGTCCAAGCGCGCCTTCTCGCCGTCGTATTCCTCGATCGCGCGCTGGTTGACGTCTCCCAGCGCCTGGAGCTGCTGGTCAAGGGCCGCGATGCGCCGCTTGAGCTCGTCCGGCGCGAGCGGCTTCTCGTCGGCCTCGGGCTCGGGGTACTGGCGGAGCGCCTCTTGGAGTTCCTGGAGCCGGGCCTCGGCCGCGGAGGCTCGGGCCTCCTCCTGGACCAGGAGCCCGCGACGGCTCGTGAGGGTGGCGTCGACCTTGCCTAGCTCCCCGGTCACCTCGAGCCGGTCCGTGTCGAGCTTCCTGCGCCGCTCGACCTGCGCGCGCCCGGCCTCGCCGTGCTTCGCCTCGACCTCCTTGAGCGCCTCGAGGGCCGCCGCCGCCTCGCGGACCGTCTTCTCGGTCCGGGCGACTTCCTTGCGCTTCGCGGCGAGCTCCCCGCGCATCCGGTCGAGCTCCTTGCGTTTTTCTTCGAGCTGCGAATCCAAGGCCGCGATCGACGCTCGGAGCGACTGGAGCTCGCCGTTCGCGGTGAGGCGCTCATCCTGCGTCGCCTGCGACCCCTCTTGGAGCGACTTCAGGCGCTGGGAGAGGGCCTGCGGGAGCTGGGCGAGGTACCGGTCCTGGGCTTCCTGCCGCGAGGCACGGAGCCGCTCCAGTTCGTCGCCCGCGGTCTTCAGCTCGCGGGAAAGCGCCTCGAGCGCGTCTGCGGCCTGCTTGCGCTCCTCGACCGCCGTCGCGAGGCGCTCGCGAACCGCCTTGAGCCGTTCCCGTGCGGCGCCGAGGTCCTTCTCGAGGATCTCGCGGGTCGAACGGTGCGCTTCGTCATGGATCGAGCGCGAGGCGAGATCGTCCGCGGCCGTGCGGATCTTCCCCACGAGGTCGGCGAGCTCGGCGCGAGCGGCCGCCTCCGCGGCGCTCTTCTGGCGGAGCTCGTCGGCGAGCCGCTTCAACTCGACCAGGCTGTCGCCTCCGCGCCCCTGCGCGGAGAGGTCGAGGTACCCCCCGCTGATCGCCCCGGTCCCCTCGATGAGGTCGCCCGCGAGCGTGACGAGCCGGACTCCTCCCATCTGGGCGCGGGCCCGGGCGAGATCCTCCATGACGACGGTCTCGCCGAAGACGTACCAGAACACCGGCCGGAGCGACTCGTCGAACCTCACGAGGTCGGCCGCGAACCCGGCCGCCCCCGGGGCCTTGGCCACGAGGATCGACTTGCCGTGGGGTCGGCCGGAGAGCATCTTGTTGAGGGGCAGGAAGGTGGCCCGGCCGCGCTTCTCCTCGCGGAGAAGCCGGATGCACTCCTCCGCCACACGGTCGGTCTCGACGACGAGGGCCTGGAAGCGGGAACCCGCGGCGACCTGGAGGGCCGCCCGGTACTTCGGGTCGAACTCGGCGAGCTCCTCGACGGTTCCCCGGATCCCGTCGACCTTGCCGAGATTGCGCTGCGAGAGCAGGTAGTCGACCGCCGCCAGAGCGGCCGGACGGCCACCGGAGTCCACCCGGGCCTTCAGGCGAGCGTCGAGCGCGAGGTAGCGCCGGTTCACCTCGGCGACCTCCTTGGCCAGGCGCTCGGCGTCCGAGGTGAACTGCTTCTCCCGTTCCCGGAGCGCGTAGAGCTCTTTCTGCAGCTCCGCGGTCGCCTTCGTCCCCCCCGCGGTCTTCGTCGCGTCGCGGACGCGAAGCTCGAGGTCCTTCACCTCGAGCTCGCGCTCGGCGACATCCTCTTCGGCCTGGGCCTGCGCCCTCTCGGCCGCCTCGGCCTTGGCCGAGGCCGCCTCCTTGGCGGAGACGCTCGCCTGCCAGGCCCGCTGCTGGGTGTCCAGCTTGCGGTCGAGCTCGAGCTGTTGCTTGCGCGCCTGGGCCAGGCGGTCGCTCGGCTTGCCGCTCGCGGAGGTCGCCGCGCCGAGCTCCTTCTGCTGCTCGGCGGCCTTCTTCTCGAGCGCTTCGACCCTCCGCTCGAGCGTGTCGGCCTTCCCTTTCAGCCCGGTCCGCTGGGCCTCGTCGGCGGCGATAGCCTTCGCCAGCTCGTCGGCCTGGTGCGAGAGACCCTCGAGCCCCTCGCGCAGGTTGGAGAGGAGCTGCTCGGCCCGTGCGTGGGCGAGCTTCTTGTCGTCGAGCTCCGACTTGAACTTCTGGGCGGCGGATCCACCGGCTTCGGCGATCTCGCGCTCGAGGCTATCGATCGCCTCGCTTAGCTCGGCCTGTCGCGCCGCGAGCTTGGCCCGCTCGGCGTCCAGCCGCGCGATCTCCGCTCGAGCCTGCTCGACCTGCGCGCGACAGGTCGTGACCTCGTGCTCGGCGAGTCGGTGGGTCGTGCGCGCGAGCCGGGCCTCCGTGCGGCGCTTGTCCTCGGAGAGCTGCTTGTACTGGATCGCCTGGAGCCGCTGGCCCTCGAGGGAGGAGAGGTGGCTCTTCACCTCCCCGAGGAGGGTCTGGATCCTCCCCAGGTTCTGCTCGAGGTCGACCTGCTTGGCGCCGGCCCGCTCGAGGTCCTCGTCGTACTGGCTGATCCCCGAGAGACGCTCGACCAGCCCGCGGCGGGGGACCGACCCCATCGTGACGATCTTGTTGACGTCGCCCTGCTGGACGAGGTTGTATCCGTCCCCGCTGAGCCGGGCGTGCCCGAGGAGCGCGTCGATCTCGGACTGCGTCGAGCGCCTCCCGTTCACGTAGAAGTAGGAGTAGTAGCCGTCCGGGTCGCTCGGGGCGAGCTTGACGTATCGGCTGACCTCCACCTCGTCGGCCTCCGACGGCAGGAGGTGGTCCGAGTTGTCAAAGACGAGCGAAACCTCGCACTCGGTGGCCGCCTTCTTCGAGGCGCCCCCGTTGAAGAACAACTGAGGGAGCCGCTCGGCCCGCAGGGCCTTCGAGCTCGTCGGACCCAGCACGAAAAGGATCGCGTCCGAGATGTTCGACTTTCCCATCCCGTTCGGGCCGGCGACGCCCGTGAAACCTGGGGCGAACGGTATCTCCGTCGCACCGGCGAACGACTTGAAGTTCCTGACCTTGAGACGCTTCAGGTACACCGGCTCTCCCTCCTGCTTGTTCCCGACGCCGGAACTCGCCCGTTTGTCGGACGGTTGTCAGCAGCGCGTTCCGAGCCCTGTCCGCCATATTTAACCGCTCGTTTCCGCAGGAACTGTTACGGGAACGGGTGGTCGGGCCCCCCAAGGGGGCCCGAGTGACCGCCCGTTTCAAGTCGGGTGGCGGGTTAGGTGGCGGTGTCAACAGACAAGGCGGCAGGGTTGCCTCAGGGCTAGAATAGCATGGAATCAAGAACACCCCAATCCGACAAGTGGACCACAGCGAACTTGGTCACACTTCTCGGGACTGTCATCGCCGGTATCAGCCTCGCATCGTTCGCGGTTCCTAACACCACGGTCCGGTTGGCAGGGTACATCCTCCTTTCCCTGTCGGCTCTCGTCGTCGCGGGGGCGCTTGTGAGCCCCTTCACGCTACCGCCGCTACTTGGCGCTTGGCGGCGAGCGAGACGGCGTAGCGAGGTCCAGAGACACGAAGAGTGGGTAATCGAGTTGGAAAAGCTGCTCAAGGAGTACCGCTCCTTCCTCGGAGAGAGGGACACAACCACTACCACTGGGCCCCCGATCCTCAGGGACGGTCTATCTGCCGTCCTCCACAACGTCGGGGGGAGCCAGTCGAACAATCCCGTCTATCACCAGCTTACCGGTGTAATGAAAGTCTGGACCTCCACTCGCCCTAACTGGGGACTCGTCGCCAACGAAATACAAAGACTCTGCAAGGTTGAAGGCCGGTACTCAACGTCAGTCTTCGAGAGGGCGCTTCGGCTCCTTGAAACAGAGGTCACGCTGTCGCACGAGATAGCCTTCGAGGTCGTGGAAGGTGGGTCGCACCTCCAAGAGGTCGTGATTCGGGAAGACGTGTGGCAAAGATGGGAGGCGGTCAGGGAGCGTGGAATGAGCCTCTCTCGCCGACTGGAGAAGCTACACTCCGATGCTGGCTTCGGCGAGATTACCTTCCGTGAACTTGTACGGTTGGTTGTCAGGGAGGTGAGGTACCTCCCGGCGCCAACAGCTGGTGGGCCAGCGGATGTTAACCCTCGGCAGCCCTGACCTCAACCTTGCCTCGCCGAATCACGAACGTGATTCTGTCGGGACGGGCGAGGTGTTCGACCACCGGCTTGGGAATCGTGGTGAGGGTCCCCCGGGTCTCATGGTAGCTTACGCTGACGGTGAACTCCTTGGCACCGGCCTTCCATTTCGGCATCGGCAAACCACATCGTATCCACATATATACGGCTGTCGTCCAATGGGCTGTATCCATGTGGATACGTCACCCTTTTATATCCACTTGGATATACCCTACTCGATGACAGCGGCATGGACGGACCAGCGGACCCCCGCGCTGGCAATCGTGGCTCGTGGCGACCAAATCAAGACGGTTTCCCCGACGGAGTACATCGTGCGCTCGCAGAGCCGGCTCGGCGTGGAGTACCATGTTCGGGTCGTGAAGGACCGGTGGTCTTGCAACTGTCCGTTCTATTCGGAGACCGGTATCGCGTGCATCCACGTCTATGCGGTTCGGTTCCGGGAGGGGTTCCGGGCCGAGACCGTCCCGCTCCCCGTCATCGGGGCGCAGTGCGAGCGGTGTCAGTCCGGTAAGGTCATCTCGT
>Ga0326728_10000679_pt1 | contig 129679 bp, 105 predicted proteins | sample MB3enrmetagenome_FD_207602 | JGI IMG/M metagenome (GOLD analysis project Ga0326728, IMG submission 207602) | Lab enriched peat soil microbial communities from McLean, Ithaca, NY, United States - MB31MN | ecosystem: Environmental > Terrestrial > Soil > Wetlands > Peat | place: USA: New York...
TCCTCTAACGTCCTCGGCCCGCCGCAGCCGCTTCGTCCAACCAGCGAGGTAAGCAGCGCGCCCGGGTTAAGCCTCTCAACATTCCCAACCGCTCAGCCGGGCGCGCTGCCTACCTCGCATCCTTGTTGGGTGCCGCTATCCGGCTTGCTCTTCCGAAGATGGTTCATGGTGGTAAACAAGACTACGAAGGCAACCCCCGCCGCCACCGCCCGCAGCCAGTCCGAGTGTAACTCGGTGCGCAGCCCCATGAGCAGGCCGAAGACGATAACGGCCACCGCCAAGCATGCCCAATTCCCCAAAGTGTTAGTCCGATCGTTCATACCGCCACCCAACGCTGCGGATGAGCCATGAGGAGGAGCGCCTCAACGGCGCCCGAATACGGAACAGGTCTGAACGCGCTCCTCCTCATTGGCTCAATCCGTTTGTTGAACGAAGCCGCTGCGCGGGGCGGACGATTTAGGGCGTAGGGGAGCGCCCGGAGTTCCAGACTGCGGGCTATGACAAATATCCATTCTAATCCAACTCTCCTACGCCAAAAGTTCATTGAGTATCTGACGCTCAACTGCAAGGCAGAGCGCACCGTTCACACGTTTGTCAGTTTCATTTACTCGCTGGCCAAGCATGGCCGGCGCTCCCCCGATCTGCTCGGGCCCGAGGACATTCGACATTGGCTTTATTACCTGACTGCCGAACGCAAGCAAGCCGCTTCCACCGTCAACCTGGCCATCAACGCCGTGGGTTCCTTCTACGGGGGCCTACTCCAGCGCCAGATCGAGCCGCTCCTGCACCAGATCAAGCGTCCCCGGCGCCCCGCCTTGGCCCCGCGGCTCTACAGCATGGCCGAAGTCGAAAAGCTCCTGACCTCCCGACGCAGGGCGGCGCCACCTGGGGGAATCCAACTCCCTCCTCCTACTTCTCCTCTAACGTCCTCCGCCCGCCGCTGCCGCTTCGTCCAACCAGCGAGGCAAGCAGCGCGCCCGGGTTAAGTCTCGCGACATTCCCAACCGCTCCGCCGGGCGCGCCGCCTGCCTCGCATCTTTGTTAGGGCGTTTCGTGCTATTGTTGCCGTGAGGGTGACTGCTCACTCCGTTGGTGGTCGAAAGCCTGAGACCTTACCGGTTCGGTCAAAATATACGACGTATGCTTTGGGGTGGGGGGCGGACGCGCCGACACCAGACGCGTAATTGTACTCCCAATATTCTATCTTCACAGCCTCATCCTCCCCGGCTGACTTGGATGAACTTTCCCGTTTGGAAGGTGCGTCACCCAGAAGCGCGACTACAGCCTCCCGGCTCATCCCAATACTGAGATGCGTCCACGCCTGCGTATCGACACACGTGGTGGCACCCCCTCGCACTACCTGCGTTGCTATGCTGCGCGCAATTGCCCTCCTGAAGTCCCAGCATAGGTAGTAATAGCCTCCAACGCTGCCTACCAAAATGGCAACCAGCGCTGCTGCGACGACAACGAACCGTTTAGCGCGAGTGGTCATAGCCCTAACGCCCGGCCTCACTGGCGCCGGGCCGCTGATGTCCGGATTGTAAACTGACGCACGTCCCGGCGTCCAGTGGAGGCCGTTCGTTGGGCGTCCCTCTTCCCGATAGAAAAAAGCACACGAAAAAGACGCCGGTGAACTGGATGAGTTCAGCGACACGCTGAACTGCGCCGCGGATGGGAAATGCCAGCGGAAGGCAGAGGATTGCCAGGCAGACGAGACCGAATGCGCCACCGACTCCAAAGGCAGTGGCTTGGGGCGTCGCTCCATGCCTTGCGAAGCACCGAGAGACGAGCAGGAAACCGATTGCCGTCCCTCCGTAATCGACAAATCCAGCGACGTTGTGCGCCAGCGTGCGCCAACTGCCAAGAAGGGGCGCTCCCGGGTCGCAGGGGAAGAATGCGCTCACCACGTAACCGGTGCCCAAGCAGGACAGGGCAAACAAAACCCGCGAGACACCCCTGCCCGGTGTTTCATGGCGGAGCAGCCACAGGGCCAGCCAGACCGCGAGACCCACCGGAAGAAAAAGACCAAACGCCACCAGGTGAGCGTGAGCAGCACCAGTTTCTCCGAGCTCGCTGATCGTATTCGAGATCTGACTATAGCCGGGCCGAAGCGACGAAAAGCAGAGGGTGCCGAGCAGCACCATGACAGCCGCCAGTGCGACGAGTGCCGAGGGGAGGGAGTGGCGGCTGATGCTCATGATGCCCAACGCCAAGGTGAGCGATGGCGGCGGATACCACGAGTCCGAATCTGCAAACGGGTGCCGCCCGCCGCCATTCGCTCCACCGAAAAGTTAAACTGCTTCTGGCTCGTCATGGTCAACAAGGAACAGCTCAATGTAGCCGCATGATGAACAGGCCAAGGCCGCGATCTTCTTCTTCGGGCTCAGTCCGAAAGAAGTCTTCGGCATGAATCGAACGTCCCACAAGCTCCCCTTTTGGGAGATTTCGCCACGCTCTCGTTTGGTGGAACCACACTTTGGACAAGCATCTTTTTTCATGCGGTTTAGTTCAACGAAAAAGGTCAGCGATGAGAGCCAGCGCGCCCGCCTATGGTGCCGAGCTACGAGGCCAGCGTGATCGCGCTGGCTCTCATTCGCTGCACCGTCTGGTTCGCCGGACTCAAAGTACCTGCCATTTCGTTCCCTCTCGAACCACCGTATGCCTGATGATTCTGACCGAACGGCTCGTGTTACCCAACGCTCTCATGTCGGCTGTTTTACGCCCAATCACTCGCGATTGCTAGCAGCATGCCCCACGGGGTGTGCATTACGTTCGCCATTCCTAGCTTTAATTGCCTTTTCGCGCGACCTTTCCTGGTCCATGAGAAAATCCGCCCAGCGATCATCAGGCACCTGCTGCATGTCCCCACGGACCAAGCCGACTTCATGCCCGCGGGCTCGACTGCCATTGAAGCGAAGAACTGTCCGGCGCTCCCAAACGAGGGCTATGTGGTCCCCATCATCGGATCGAAGGCCAGGCCAGTAGACCCAGCTAGAGGCATCCTCTGTGATCTTTGCGCCGCTAGAAATCTCTTTCTTTAGGAGTTCCCTATTTCCCGACAGGCCGGCTAAGGGCTCGCAGTCCGGCAAATACCTAGGATGCAGCTTCCTAAGCGCCTCCAGCGGTTCTCTCTCATCATTTGGGAAGAATCCGTCATGCTCCAGGCTGTATGAGCGAAGCGCCTCTAAGAGGACTGGCAAACACGCGGGTCGCGCTCCGTATGGGTAGTAGAAGCGGTAGAGCGAAACGATGACCGCTACAAGCAGCAAAAGCGTGACTGAGCTTATTGCAGCAGGCGTGCGAAACCGTTGTACGGTTTGTCTCATTGCTTTGCAGGCACCAACGGATTCATGGCGAACAACCGGCCTGAGCGGCGCGGGGCCAAGGGCTTCCAAATCCGAACAGGACGCGCCATCCCGCGTCCGCTCCAGGCCGCTCGTTATGCCATCTCATCAGGTCATCCACGGTGCGAATATAAAACCCTGCCATTCGCCATAGCGGAAGACCAGCCAAATGAGCTTGTCAATCTCATCACGCCTTGGCCGATGGTCGTAATTCCACTTGCAGGAAATCCCTTCCTCTATCGGGAACCTCCACGACTTGAGGTCCGCACGGGCGGCCATGCGCCTCGGCACCACTGCCAAGTGCCAGCGACCGACCGACTCGGGGTCCGCACGGGCGGCCACTGCCACGTAATTCGTTCCGCTCCTGCCGACCAGAACAACACGGGTCCACCCTGGGGTCCAAGCCACGAAGTCCGGTTCGGTAATGCCCGTGAGGCCGGCGGCCCGGATAACTTCGTCGGGCGAGGGCGGCAGGGCAGTCTGGTCGTGTTCCGCACCGCTACCAGCAGAGGTGTGCGGGCCGTGAATGCAACCCGCTACACCAATCAGCGCGAGAATGAGCAGGAGCTTACGCATAACGCGAAGGTGAGCGATGGCGGCGGGCACCAAACGCCCGAATGACCAAGCGAGTGCCGCCCGCCGCCATTCGCTCCACCGAAAAGTTGTTAGCCCACATGGCCGTCGCTCGATTCGAGGTGGTGTTTGTAGGTCAGACGTTGGTCTCCCATCAACCCGAAAATCAACGCCGCATTGTTACCATGGCGGCACTGCCGCAATGATTAGACAACAGATTCGTGTTTCGATTTCTGGGTATCACTTCACTGTGCTATTTCGATCCGGTAAAATTGCTGCTGGTTCGTGGGGTTCTGATCGGTGAACAAGAACGAGCTGGACGCCGGATTGGTAACCAGAAGCGACACCCAATTTGTCAAAACGAGATTGGAGGACTTTTGGACGATGTAAGTCTGATTAGATGAGCAGCCAACGAACACTTGGAGCTGGCCATTGGAAAAGCCAAGCGGAGACAAAACCGGCAGAGGTGGCGGACTGATGGCGATGCCCGTGGGTTCACCAAAGCCGCTAATTAGCGCGGCGTTCACCGTTGACCCGGAAGTCGTGTATTCGCCAACCCTAGGATTGTCGGTGAGGAAGCCCTCATTTAAGACAAATAGGTCATTCCCCGAACTCAAAACGCCATAGGGAGTATCCAACCCGGAAATCAGCGAAGCATTGATCGTCGATCCGTCCAGCCCGTATTCGGCAATAAAGCCAGGCTTAACCCCGAATCCCTGATTCGCGATGAACAAGTTGGTCCCCGAAATCGCCATGCAGGACGGGCCGTCCAGCAACCCGGAAATCAGCGTCGCGTTGACCGTTTTCCCGGAAATTGTATACTTGCCAATCCAGCCCGTGATGGCCCCCGGGCCGCGCTCATTGCCCGCATAATTCGCGACATACAGGTAGTTCCCCGAAATTGTGATGCCCCAGGGGGCATCCAACCCGGCAATCAAGTTAATAGCGACCGGAGTCCCAGAAGTCGTGTACTCGTTCACGCAGTTGCCATCCGAGTCCGTGACAAACAGGTTGTTGCCGGAAACCGCAATGCCTTCGGGGGTCACCAGACCGGAAATCAAGCTGGCATTGATCAGCTTCCCAGAAATGGTGTATTTACCTACGGTGCCATGGTAAGGATCGGTGATAAACATTTCGTTTCCCGAAATGGCGATGCCAGTGGGGAGACCTTCCGGCAAATCCAACCCGGAAATAAGCGAGGCATTGACCGTTGACCCATCCAGCCCATATTCACCCACGGTGCCGTACATACTATCTACAACGTATAAGTGTTGCGCCCTGAGGGTGGCCGCCAGGCAGCACGTCAATACCAAGGTGATTCCATAGCTTTTCTTAGTGGTTTTCATGCTCGATCTATCTATCTATCAGGGACGCGAAGGTGTTGCCGCCCAAACGACCACCATCAGCGGTGGGAGCCAGCCGCCGCTGATACAGGAATTGCCCCTGGCCTGAACGGCTGGCTCCCATCCGCTGCATGGTGTGGTTAGGCTCCTGCATAGCTAATACCTCATTGGGCCGTCGTGAATTCGTGCCGTCTTGTCGAAGGAGACAAACACCGTCTTCACTGGGCCGTTGGTACTGCCGAAAGAGAACATCCACTCTCCATCAGCAGGCCGTGGAAGCTGGCAGCTCGCACGGACACAGTAAAACTGGTTGGTGGCGCTGCCCAGCGCAACCAGTGCGCACTGGTATGCGTCACCCAAATCTAGTCTGGGGCGCTTGTTATCCGGCCAGAGTTCCGGCCTCAGTGCGAAAACCAATCCCGCCGCCACAACGAGCACCACAAATACAACGATCATGCGTTTCATACGAGTGATCTCAGGTTCGTCTAACGATGCACATCACTGGCGCCGCGCCTGTGACATTCGACATGTAAACTGAAGCTCATCGCGGCGTCCAGTGGATGTGCCGGGTTAGGCGTCATTTTGAGGGTTTCCATATGATAGCATAGCAATCATGTCTAAAGTCGCGGATTCAAGCAAACTACGTTTGGGCTTGATTGCCTTCGCGTCGAAAACGATGCGCAGTCCCGCAAAATCATCGGTCTTCGGGAAACTCGCAAAATCTGGATACGCGACTGCAACGTGTGCCTCGAATGCAGCTATCCACAGGGTGACTTGCTTATGGAAGTCGCTGTCTCGATGGATCAGTGGACGAATACGAGTCACTGCCGCCAAGATGTTCCGATAACAAGTTTGATCGTGCAGCAGCAGAAAGAGTGATTCGTGATCGTCGGGTGAAAAATCTTCTTTGTTGCGTCGGTCGGGCTCTCGATCAAGCCATATTAGGTCTCTGGTGGCAGTTGCGAGCTGTCCGATGGCCGGGAGAATCGCAGATGCGACGCGTGCAGTGTGAAGCGCGTCTTGCAACCTGCTGTAGTGACGCCGAACCCGGTCGCGAATAGCCGGCCAACCAGTGTCATCGAGTTGATTCGTCACGGGGAGTCTGACTGAACACGTCCGCTTACCGGACAGCGCCGAAGGTGAGTCAAACAAGTCCAAATGCCACGAATACCACGCGCGCCTCTTGTGAGCATCAACAACAACAAGCATCGTGGGTTGAGGGCTGGCGAACCAGTACAACACGGAAGATGTTGGAATGCCCGAATACGAAATCGTGCTCCCGTCGGTCTGGATATGGGTTGTTGTTTTTATCTGGACGGAGAATTCCAGGTTCTGGAGGTCAGAGCCGTCTTTGATGACAATCAAAGCGTCCTTGCCAACGTCACGCCGCGGTGGCTGCCAAACCCAACCGCTAGGAAGTTGAGCCGCAAACCATAGTTCGCCCGAATCTCCAATCGCGGGGTTTTGTCGTGCAGTTGCGGGCATTTGGATCTGTGTGCGCTCAGACGCCTAACGATGAGGATGAGCCATGAGGGGGAGCGCGCCACAGACGCCAGAATAAAGGACCAACCTCAACGCGCTCCCCCTCATTGGCTCAATCCGTTCGTTGGCCGGCCAATTGTTGAAATGGGATGCACACAACCGGCCCGCATGCTCAAGAGTATCGGAGCCGCCAGCACCAACGAACGCTGGTGCACCAGTCAGCCCGGGGCTGTCCCTGCCGACGCCGAAGCTCAGCCTTTGCTCGTGGAAGCTCAGCCAAGAACCAATTGCGCTCAGCCGCGTTCAGCCTCCCGAGCACCAAATCTCGCCTGTCCTTATCGGCGAAGGCAAGGTCTTGAACCAACTTGGCTGTGAACTGCCCGACGGACAGGTCCGTGGACGTGCTCTGGCCCATGAAACAAATCACGCCACCGAGGAGCGAAATCAGCGCCACCGGGCAGAAAACCTCCCAGCCGAAGCCTAATGCCATGACCGGGGAGAAGGCCATTAGTGCGTATCCGAGATGCGAAGCTTTCCAGATTGAGCCCATGAGATTTCAGACGGAAGCAATGCCACCTCGGTTACGCAAATAGAGCCCACGTGGCCAACAAGTAATTATACAGGTCTGGATAACATCCCATTTTGGGGTGTTATCCAAACGCCTCCTTTGGCGGATGAGCCGTTTATCTTCATGAAGGCCATTTTTACTCCTCCCAGGCTGGGCTGTAAAGCCCGGTTTTCGGAGGTTTTTGAGCTTGTCGCCGTCCAGACGCCCGTTCTATGCTCGCCAAGCTCCGCCCCAGGGCGGGCGGTATCAGCCAAACATATTGTGATGCAGCAGGTTGCCGAAGAAACGCGGGTAGCCTTTGAGCGGCGGCTGGAACGGGCTCGGGTGCCGGCGCCCCAGCGTCCGGACTACCAGAAGTGGGTGCGCTTCTACCTCGACTTCTGCCGCAAATACGGGCATCCGCCACGTTCCCCCACGAGCCTTGGGCCGTTTCTTGGCAAGTTGGCTGCCAGGCACCAGTCGGTAGAGCAGAGAGACCAAGCCGCTGATGCCCTTAAGGAGGTGAAAAGCCCCTTGGATCTCGACGCGACCTTGGGCTGAAGCCGGGACCGGCCTTCGGTTAGACCCGCGGTCGGGAGCATCCGAAGCCGGAAACGGCCTTGCCGCCTGAGAACATGGAGCAACTGCAGAAGGAAGAAGGCAGTATGGAGAAGTTCGGGTCGAAGCCACCCTGAGGCCTCCCTCCGGCTACCCTCAGGCCATCTGGTAGCCAACCCGTAGGCACCCCGAAGCCACCCGCAGGCTACCCGCAGGCTACCCGCAGGCTACCCTGAGGCTTCCTTGGGGCGAACGCCCCCGACAAGACACGGTCGGCGCGGGCAGAACGCAGCCGTTGCGGCGGCGGATGGAGCGAGTTGGATAAGTGTGGCTGATCGAAAACGGGGGTTGGAGACGGTTCTATGGTTCTAGGGCATGTCCAGGGTTTGTCCAGGGTGCCCCCAGACCAGCCCGAGGCGGACGCGGGAGGAGAGTTGTATTCGGAAGGCTTATGGGGAAAGACTGAAGTCCGGAGTCTAGAGTCTAAAGTCTGCACGGCCCGCGCCTGATTTCCCGCTGGCCTTTGTCGGCCGGGTTGGTCACTTTGCAGGCGGACTTGCGGCCAGAGTGCAGGCCGCCGGCCTGTCATGTTGAACGAGCTTACGATTTCCGAACTGGTGGCCAAACTGGCCAGGCGCGAGGTTTCGGCCCGGGCGGCCATGCAGGCGTGCCTGGACCGGATTGAGGGCGTGGACGGCCAAATCAAGGCGTTCATAAGTTACGACACCGCGGATGCCCTGGCGCAGGCCGATGCCGCGGATGCGGCGCTGGCGGCGGGGCAGACGCACGCGCAACGGCCTTTGCTGGGCGTGCCGGTGGCCATCAAGGATGTCATCGCGGTGAAGGGGCAGCCGCTCAACTGCGGTTCCAAGATCCTCAAGGATTTCATTTCGCCGTACGACGCGACGGTGGTTGAGAAGCTGAGGGCGGCCGGGGCGGTGGTGTTCGGAAGGTTGAACATGGACGAGTTCGCGATGGGCAGCTCGACGGAGAATTCGGCGTTCCAGGTGACACGCAATCCGTGGGACACGTCGCGCATTCCCGGCGGTTCTTCGGGCGGGTCGGCGGCGGCAGTGGTGGCGGATGAATGCGTGGCGGCGCTGGGCTCGGATACGGGGGGCTCGATACGCCAGCCGGCGGCGTTCTGCGGCTGCGTGGGCTTGAAACCGTCGTATGGGCGGGTCTCGCGTTACGGGCTGGTGGCCTACGCGTCGTCGCTGGACCAGATTGGCTGTTTTGCCGAGGACGTGCAGGGCGCGGCGACGGTGCTGGGTGTGATTAGCGGGCACGACCCGCGCGATTCATCCAGTGTGCCGCAGCCGGTGGGGAGCTACGCGGCGGCGCTGAACGGTGATATCAAGGGACTGAAGCTCGGCCTTGCCAAAGAGTACATGATCGGCGGATTGGACCCCCAGGTGAAGCGGGCCGTCGAGGCAGCGGTGCGGCAGTTCACGAAACTGGGGGCGGAAGTGGTGGAAGTATCGCTGCCGCACACGGACTATGCGATTGCGACGTATTACATTATCGCCACGGCGGAGGCCAGCGCGAACCTGGCCCGCTTCGACGGCGTCCGTTATGGGCTGCGCGTGGACGGGGCGGACCCGATTGAGATGTATGGCAAGACTCGGGGCCAGGGTTTCGGGGCCGAGGTGAAGCGGCGGATCATCCTGGGGACGTACGTGTTGAGCAGCGGTTACTACGATGCCTATTACCTGCGGGCGCAGAAGGTGCGGACGTTAATCCGCAACGACTTCCTGCAGGCGTTCGAGAAGGTGGACGCGATTCTGACGCCGACCTCACCGACCGCCGCTTTCAAGGTGGGGGAGAAGTCGGAGGACCCGTTGCAGATGTATCTTACGGATATTTTCACCATCTCGTGCAACCTGGCGGGCATCTGCGGCATGAGCGTTCCTTGCGGCTTCACTGGGCCGGAGCCCCGCCTTCCAATTGGCTTGCAGCTTCTCGGCAGACCGTTCGGGGAGGAGGCCATCCTGCGCCTGGGCCACGCTTACGAGCAGAGCACCGGGTGGCACACAGAGAAGCCGCCGATCAACGTTTAATATGAAACAGGCCAATGTCTCCAAGCACCTGGTACGAATCGGGCTATTTTCAGGGTAATGGGCGCAGCAGCCTCCCCTACAGCCGGCTGACACCTCCGTGGCCTCACAGGAGCCTCACCGTAATACCCTCGATCCGGATCGAGAGTACTACGGTGAGGCTCCCGGGAGGCTGTAGCCCTCTTCTCCCCCTCCCCATCGGCCTCCGCTTTCTGTTTGCGTCCGGCGAAGCGGAGGGCAAAACTCCGCCATGCGCCGCCGCGGCTCGAACACCATCCTCGCGTTGATCGCGTTAGTGCTCACGTGGAATCGCGCCAGCGGCGCCTCGCTGCAGCGGCTTGAGGAACGCGAGTTTGGCAAATTGCCGAATGGCACAGCGGTGAAGCTCTTCACCCTGCACAACGCCAGCGGCATGTCCGCGAAGATCATGACTTACGGCGCGATCCTGACCGAACTGCGGGTGCCTGATCGGAACGGGGTTACTACGAACGTCGTCCTGGGCGCCGACACGCTCGAGCAGTATCTCAAAGGGTTCCGGGCTCCGGCGGCCATAATCGGGCGGGTGGCCAATCGAATCGCCGGCGCGCGGTTCAACCTGGATGGTGTGGAATACAAACTGGCCGCTAATGACGGGCCTAACCACATTCACGGCGTATTTGACAAGCGCGTCTGGGAGGCCAAAGCGCTTCCGCCCGGCGAGGGGCGCGCAGCCATCCAGCTCACTTACCTGAGCAAAGACGGGGAGGAGGGTTACCCGGGCAACGTGACCGTGAAACTGACCTACACGCTCACCGACGACAACGAACTGCACCTCGATTATGCAGCGGCCACCGACCGGGCCACACCCATCAATCTGACCAGCCACGCCTACTTCAACCTCGCCGGCGGCGGCGACGTGCTCGACCACGAGTTGTGGTTAGCGGCGTCTCGTTACACGCCCACGGACGACGCCTTGATCCCTACGGGCCAAATCGCGACCGTGAAGGGAACACCTTTGGATTTCACCCAAGCGACCCGCATTGGCGCGCGCATCGCGCAGTTTTATCCGAAACCGGGCGGCTACGATCACAACTATGTTCTGGACGGCGAAAGTGAGCAGGGGGCGGCGATCCCGCCCGGGAACGGCAAGCCACTCGTGCTGGCGGCTCGGGTCAGGGAGCCGGTGAGCGGGCGTGTGATGGAAGTGCGCACGACGCAACCGGGAGTGCAGCTTTACACCGGCAATCACCTGAAGCACGCTGCTCTCTGCCTGGAAACGCAACATTATCCCGACTCAGTGAATCACCCCGGCTTTCCCTCCACGATTCTCCGCCCCGGCCAGACGTTCAGCAGCACTACCACCTTTTCCTTTTCGGTGAAATGAAGCGCGGGCCTGTCTAAGCGACGGGCGCCACTTATCTATCGCCAGGCATGTCCGCCGGTTCGCCGTTAGCCTGGCTGGTATGATTGCGGCCCGCGGTGGGCGGGGAGAGTGCTCCGGGGTGATCCCGGGAGATGTTCGGCGACGGCGCCGGCACGAAGGAAGAGCAGTCGCTCCTGGATGTTACTTCGTTTGGTCTTTTCTGACCAAAACCATGCCGTTGGTCCCCTGGTAAGGATCACTGGCATTGAGGGTCATTTTCATCTCTTTGCCGTCGCGGTGCGGTCGCTGTTCAATGCGGTAAACTTTGGTTTCGCCCAGGGCGCCACTGGCCAATTCCAGGAAGTCATCCCCTCGAAACGTCGCGTTGAAAACCTTGGCTTCTCCCGGTTTAACAGGGGTGTTGCAGGCAGCCACTTTCGAGTCCCCGGCTTGCGTCACTTTCGCCTCCCCGGCCTTGGTGAGCTCGAGTTGCAAGCCCGTCCCGCTGTCCCAGACTCCAAGGTAGCGCGCCTTTTCCTTGGGCACTGGCGTCGGCCCTGGTCCGCGATAAATGATAACCGCCCCCGCTATAGCGCAAACAGCAAGCAGGCCGATGGCGGCCGCTTTCATCAAACCCATTGCGGGCCGCAGGGGCCGGCCAGACCGAACGTTGAGCACAGAGGAAATCAAGAACAGAATGGCCTGGAGCGCGAACGCGATGGAAAACGGATCTCCGGTCAAGCCGCCTTCGGCCTGGGATGCAATCACCCCGATGCTCGCAAGGCTGACGGCGCCCCCGACGGCCGGCCATCGCCAAGCCAACAGGAATCCGAGGCAAACGCCGCATAAGCCAAACGCGTTGATTCGATCGTCCCGGGCGGCAACGGAAAAATGAACCAGTGTCGGCAACAGCGATATCAGCGCCAGGACAAGCACGGGGAGGCTGGTGAGGCGAGCCCCCCAGCGGACGATTCTCGTGACGCGCGATTTTGGTGCCGTTGGAGCTTCCAGTAGCGGCGGTACATCCGTAGTCATACTTCAGAGGTTGCAGCAAAAGGGGCTAGTACCTAAAGGCCAATCGGACATTACGCTGGGTCTGGCAAGGAACGTCTAATGCAATAGCGCGTAAGTAGGGCTTGAGCGGTCGGCGTCCAGTATGCACCAGAGGTTCAGCGGTCCTAGCGCGCGCCAGTACCTTATGAAACGCGCACTGCCATCGGCCATGGCATAAACCGAACCGCCGGAACGGGTGCCCGGCCCCAACCCCGCATGCCGGCCCTGCTCCAATTCCGTGTCGTCGTTCCCTAGCACGCGGCCCGGGAAATCGGTACTGGTGCCCGGTTCCAGCAAGTCCATGTAGTAATGCGGAGAAGCGGATTTCTTTTCACCCAGGACGATCGTGTCGCTGGGATGTGGGATGTTGCTGCGTTTGAAGGAGATCAGACTTGTGGCCGCCATGTATGCCTGGAAATCAGCGTCGCTCAGGGTGTCTTTGAAGTAATCATTCCAGCCGTTGATGATATAGCTGCGGGCGGCGGCATCACCCGGATACTTGGTGGGGTCGGTTGAACCGGTAGCCGGTATCCCGGGCCGATCGCTGGGACAGCGCAGCAGGTTGGTATTGATGTAATTATTCCGAAATTCCTCGGGCCAGCGCTCGATGGCGGAACGCGGCGGAAATCGCTCCTGGTAATCATCGGTGTACAGCACCGCCGCAAGGCCCACTTGCTTCAGGTTATTTGTACAGGAAATACGCTGGGCGGTCTCCTTGGCGCGGGTCAGGGCGGGCAGGAGCATGGCTGCCAGGATCGCAATGATGGCGATCACCACCAGCAATTCAATCAATGTAAACCCGAGACAATCAGGTACTTGCTTATTCGCTCTGTTGGGATCCGCAGGCGATTGAGCCGCATTGCCTTCGGAGGGGTTCCGTGCCGTCAGTTCTTTCATGGTGTGTTCCAATGTCCAGTCTTCCTTCCCAATCGCCCGCTCATTATCGCCGCTCACGCCGGCCACATAAGGCGCCCGGATCGAATACCCCGTCTGCCCGCGACGTCAATTGAGTATTCATGGCCAATAAACCGTGGCTGCCGATAGCGTTGCTCATCGTGATCGGTGGCCTGTTCATTTACCTAAACAGAGACTGGTTTCAGCGGCGGCCTATTCAAATCTCCCACCGGCTTTACCGTTTTGCCGACCGATTCGGTGGGTCGGACGCCCCAATCCCCATGATGTTCGAGTTCGATCGCCGGCTCAAGCTGACCTCCATCAAGATCGTAGCTGTCGCCGACAGCCTGACGAACAAGTACCCCCACCCCCTTTGGTATATGATTTCAAGCTCCAACTCCGTTCCGACCAAAGGGTTCGTTTACGGCATGGATGTCCCGGGGATGCGTTCGGCAGTGGATGGTGCGACTGCCGATCCGCTCGACCCCCGACAGCCGTACCGGCTCTTGCTGGAAGCCGGCTCAGTGAAAGCTCAGCACGATTTCACCCTCGAACCGACAGCACAGTAACGCGCCCTTGGGGGCGGAGTCTGAGCGGGTCGCCGATGACCCAGACTTCATCGAAAACGCCCGCACCGTCTTCAACAACGACTCAGACAACTCTTCCGGCCTGGGTTTCGGCACCAATCGCGAATACGTCGAAACTTGCGAAGGCAAGCTCATCAACGCCAAAGGCGTCAAGGCCCGCTTCGTTCGTTTCTACTCCAAAGGCAGCACCGAAAGCGCCCTCAACGAATACACCGAAATCGAGGTTTACGGCCGGCAGGCGAAGTGACCATCGCGACTGTCGTCCTCCACCGACCGGGCCACACCCATCAATCTGACCAGCCACGCCTGCTTCAATCTCGCCGGCGGCTCGTGTCCGGGAGCCGGTGAGCGGGCGCGTGGTGGAAGTGCGGACGACGGAACCGGGAGTGCAGGTTTACACCGGCAATCACCTCTTCAGCAGCAGCACCGCCTTGGCCTTTTCGGTGAACTGAAGCGCGGCCCCGTCTATTCAACTTTGATTGCCTGCCCGCACACCTTGGGCTTCGTGAGCCGTTCGATGCGCGCATCGAGCACGGCGCGGAGTCCCTTTAGGAATTCTACCCGTGCAGTGTCGAAATGGCGTCGGGCCTCGGCGGGCGGGGCCAGGCGCTGGAGCAGTTCAGTCATAGCCGGGCCGGCGCCCTGGCAGAGACAGGGCGAGCCGCCGGCAGGCGATTTCGTGTTCTTCTTCATTGTGATTCCTGCAATTCTACTACCAACACCCCGTCCTCGAGTGTGGCGCGGACGGGCGAAAGGCCGGTCATGGAGTTGGGCAAGCCGACGTGCCGCCGGACGGTCCCGACTTCCAGCACCAAGTCCTCGCCCTTTTTGAACAGGCTGATCTCGGCTTTGGCCGCAAAGGGGGCGTGGAGCCGGACTTCGTAGCGGCCATCGCGTTTCCGGAACGAGTAAGGCCGTTCGGTCCGAATGATGGCCGCCGGGTCTTCTCCCTGCGGGAACATCTCGCGGGCAAGTTCGCGAATCACGTCCAAGCCCAGGACCTGGTGGCGGAAGAGCGGCACCTGCCGAATGGGGATCGGGTCGAAGTAGCTCTTGATTTCCTCCAGGCAGTTCTCCTGGATGCGCCGCCATTCGCGGAAAAAGGGGCCCTCGACTTCGTCGGGCAGCACGCGGTTGACCAAGACCTGGTCCACGGTCAGGCCATGAAGGGAGAAATAGACGAAGGCCCGCTGCGTTTCCCGCACCACCATTTTCTCGGCATTCGTGACGAGGCGCACGCTGGTGACGCGCGGGTCTTCCAGCAGTTGGTCAATGCCCTCGACGCGATCAAACAGGTCCTTCACGCTCGCGAACAGGCTGTCCGACGGCAGCTGGAAGGGCGCCACGCGCTTGGCGATGGGCCGGACCGCCCTAAGCAGACCGCGCTCGAAGTGGAAGATGTGTTGCATGTACCACTTCATGGTGGTGGGCATGGCCACGAAACGCAGGCTCTCGCCCGTGGGGGCGCAGTCCAGGACGACCACGTCGTAGCGCTTTTCTTTATGCCAATCATTCACGTAGAGCAGCGCGCTCAGTTCCTCCATGCCGGGGAAGATCGCCATTTCCTCGGCCTCGACCTCCCCTAGGCCCGAGGTGCGCAAGAGCGAGCTGACGTAAGACCAGATTTGGCGCCAGTTCCGCTTGATCTCGTTCTGGATGTTGACTTCGTGAATCCAGAGGCGGTCGGCGATGCGGCACGGTTCGGCGGTTTTCCGGCCAAAGAGGCCGGAATCGAGGTCGAAGGCATCGGCCAGGGAATGGGCCGGGTCCACGCTCATCACGAGCGTGCGGTAGCCGAGTTCGGCCAAGCGCGTGCCGGTGGCGGCTGACAGGCTGGTTTTGCCTACGCCGCCCTTGCCGCTGAACAGAAGGATGCGCATACCAGGACAGGATACTCTATCATGGCTCTTTGGACAGCGTTGTTCGCAATTCATCACACCAGCAGATCAGGTGGCCATGCGCAACGAGCGCCGGGAAGTCATACGCATAGACCCATCCTTCCGGACCACGCCCCTTATCGGCGTTCGGTTCCCGGGTCCTTTGAGATACCTACTTGGCGGAACTGGCGGACGAGCTTCCTCTGGCCTCCCTTGCCTTGGGCTTCGAGCACGATCTTGCCTCCCACGGAGGGCGAGACCTGCGCTAGGAACAGCCCGTCCGCCGCGACCTGGATTGGTTCACCGTTGACCGTCAGCACCGTCCCCGGTTCCGCCCAACCGTGGAGGTCCACGGCGCATCCCTTGGCGACGGGGGAGTGGTCGAAGGGGATCGTTTCGAGCAACACGCGCGGGGATTGGTCCAGAGCGAGCGTTTCTTCAATCGCCTGGCGTTTGGCCTGGTAGAGCGTCTCGGGGTCCCGCGTGTGCTCGTAGTAGTCGGCCACGACCTGCGAGGCGATTTCCACGCCCCGCTGCCGCGGATTGATCAAAGCCGCGACCCGCGGTGCCAGGGTTCCCCTGATGCGGGAAATCCGGTCCTCCAGCAGCCAAAGGCATTCGTAGTCCTGCAGGCCATTGCGCATCTGCTCCCAGCGCAGCGAATCGAGCAGGCCATCCTTCTTTGGATACACGTGCCAGCCGTCGCCGCGGTGTTCGCCGGGCTGGTTGATGGGGTCGTCGGTCCAGGCATTGAAGCCCCAGTGCAAATAACCACGCAAGTTGTAGCGGTAGTTGAGCCAATGCATCAGGCGGGTCTCGATCAGGGGTACATCCACCGTCTTGTTCAGCAGCGAGCCGCCTTGGAAGATGCCCACCGTGTAAAACCACAGTTCATTGCCTTGGCGTTGGGCCTCTTCGTACGCCTCATGCCACGTGGCCAGGTGGTCCAGCTTCGGCACCCAGATTTCCAGCGCGCCCAGGCAGTGGGGCGTCTCAATCGCATCAATCCGGCGCAGCTCGGGTGCCAGGCGGTGGACGACATCGGAGGCCGCCCGCCAGGCCATGACGTTGTGGTCGGACGGCTCGTCACTGATATGGAACACGGTCTTCGCGAGCCAGCCCTTGGCGCGCAAGTGCCCCACGAACGCCGGCAGAAATTGCGGCAGGAAGTCCTCGCCGGGCATGGAGGCGCGCCGGCCCTCCGCATTCGCCACCGGAAAATCCTCGAGCACGATTTCACTGCCCGACCAGCCCCCTTTGCCGAACCGGGCGATGAATCCCGTTTCAAGCGCGTCCATCTGACCGGTGTCCCAGAACACCTGGGCCAGCTTGTCAAAGTGGGAGAAATCGAACTCAAGGTTGCCATCCGCGGCGCGACGCGACTCGATGGTTCCGAGCTCCACGCGGAAGACATTCTGGCGGTGCTCGGCCATGTTTCGGGCATAGACCCCCAGCAGCCGATAAAAGCGCTCGCTCTCGTAAGAGTCCAACTGATGGTGCTTCTTGAACTCCGAGGTCGAGAACCATTCGGTGACCCGGAGATGCCGCTCGGCCGGGAGGGTGAGGGGATAGACCTGGACGGAGATTGGCAGGGAAACGCTGCTGCCGCCTGCGGTTGCGGTAACGGCGCCCCGATACTCCCCCGCCGGCGCTTCTGCCGGGATATTGAGCGTCAGATAGACGGCCTTGCGCGTCCCCTTTCGCATCGAACACGCCCGCTCCTCGGTGAGCACATCCGGAAACCGTGCCGGAGCCGGTCGCAACAAGCCGTCTCGCTGCCGGTTCGGTGAGTTCTTCTCAATGAAGATGCTGCTGACGAAGTTCCAGCGAATATTCTCCGCCGGGATAAGTCCTGAACCCTGCGCTTCGTGGAGAGCACCGATGGAAACCGTTAGTCCTTCCAAATCCTCGTGCGCCAGCATCACACACTGCGCTGAAAGGGTCTCATTGCGAAGGCCAAAGAGCTTCAGGGCCCCCATCCGCGGCTCCAGCGAGCCATACCCGTCTTCGAATATGCGGTCCAGGTCACTGGTGGCGAAGCAGTCGAACGCCGGTTGGGTGGCGCGAATCGGGAACGAAGACCCCGGCAGCAAGCCCATCCCCAGCGTCACGGCGAGCCAAGTGGCCGGAATGAGATCCAACAGACTCCGTGAGCGCCGTTTCATACCCAGTCGCGGCTCAGACTTGCGCGCATGAACCGAGTCTTCTCTAATGCCCGCCCATCCGTCAACCGCCGATCCGCCGATTCTGCTCACCCGGGCGCATCTACGGTTTTTCGGGCGCGTGAATATCCTTGTCCGCAGCAGCTTGACCTGCCTGCCCAGCCAGACACCAATCTCCGCCCTCCGTGTAACGGTAAGGCCGTGGCAGCGCCGCAGCATCACCGTAGTAATGCCGTAGTAGCAAGCATGTTGCAAGCATGTTCCTAGGATGTTCCTTGCTTGTTCTTAGCTTTCCGCTCCTCTTATTTCCGCAGCGCACCCCCACCCCTCCCCCAATCGCCCGCTTAATTTACAGACGTCGGAAGCGTTGTCAAGGTTGCTGACCGAGCATGAGCAAGCGTCAGTGCTCACTATTGACACTAAGCGGGCGGTTGGATAAAAGAAACCCATGCCACGGAAGCTGAGGATTCAATATCCCGGGGCCATGTATCACGTGATGAACCGTGGGGACCAGCGGGAGGCGATCTTTAGAGATGACGACGATCGGCAGAAGTTCCTTTCGACGTTGGGGGAGGCGTGCCAGAAGACCGAGTGGCAGGTGCCTGCCTATGGCCTGATGCGCAATCATTTTCACCTGGTGTTGGAGACGCCCCAGCCCAACCTGGTGGCCGGGATGAAGCGGTTGCTGAGGGTTTATACCAAGCGCTACAACATCCGGCACAAGTTGTGCGGGCATTTATTCGCCGGGCGCTACAAGGCGTTAGTGGTGGAGAGGAGCGGCAACGGCTACCTGCGCACGGTCTGCGATTACGTGCACCTGAACCCGGTGCGGGCGGGCCGAGGGGCACCCCGGCAAGGTGGTCATCGCCCGGCGGCTTCGGAACGAGACGACCATGAGCCTCAAATGGATTGCGGAGCGATTGGCGATGGGGACGTGGACCCACGTATCCGACCCGCTGCACGAAGGAGCGGGAGTTTCGCTGGTCCAGGAGGTGTTGCCCTTGTGTCAATAGTGGGTGACACTTGCTCTTGCTGGAGAGGGCCGATGGAAAGCGTTAGTCCCTCCAAATCCTCATGCGCCAGGACCACGCACTGCGCAGAAACTGTCTCATTCCGCAGGCCAAAGAGGCTGAGGGCGCCCTGCCGCGGCTCCAACGAGCCATACCCGTCCTCGAATACGCGATCCAGCTCACTCGTGGCGAAGCAATCGAACGCCGGTTGGGCCGCCTGAATCGGCAACGAAGACCCCAGCACCACGCCCATCCCCAGCGTAACGGCCAGCCAAGCGGCGGGAGTGAGATCCGAGAGACTCCGTGAGCCCCATTTCATACCCCGTCGCGGCTCAGACTTGCGCGCATGAACCGAGTCTTCTCTAATGCGCGCCCATCCGTCAATCGCTGATCCGCCGATCGTGCTCATCCTCCGGACGCCTGAGTCTTCAGGCAGGCTCTAACGCATCGGAGCATTCAGCCCAGGAGCCTTTGAGGATAGGCTGGCTTGAGTTCAGGCGCGGCGACCTAGACGGGCAACTGTCAAGCAAGAGCAAATGTCATTTGGAAGGACTGGCACCCGCGCGCGCCAGCCAACCATTTGTGTCAAACCGCAGATTGGAATTCGAGGTGGGCAGAGGGTTCCTCAGGCCTTGCCGCATTGTGAGACTAATCCACGGTTTGACGCCTTCTCGAGGCCAGGTGGAGTTGGCCACTACGGGGCTTGGATCAGACGGTAGAGCCTTTGCGGCTGTCCCCACGCCGAAGTGTCGAAGTAAAGCTCCGATGTGTTAGTCAACGTCACCGTGTCCAGCGTGACCCAGGCGTCGGTCGGGCCAATCCGGTTGATGTAATCCACCCGCACTTTGCTGCTGATCGCGCCCTTGAGCGTGAGCGCCGTGGCGAGGCTCATTTGCAGCGCCGACGGCACGCTTGGGACGTTGGTCTGCCAGGTGCGGTAGAACCGACACGATGGCAGCGGGTCGCTGATATCAGGGTAGAATTGTGGCGTAGTGGTCAGCGTGATCGCTCCCAGTTCCCGCCAGGATGGCCCGAGACCCGGCGTATCAGCATAGCTCAGGTGCAAATAGCTTCCCACATCGCCGGTCAAACGGATGGCGGGGACCGTCTCTTTGGGAACCGGCAGGATGACGTTGAGCATGGCGGGAGCGCTGGTCACGGCGCCAAAGCCATTCGTAGCCACGACGGTGTAAGCGCCGCAGCAATAATCCTGCACATTCGTCAGTTCCCACCAGGCGTTTGTGGTGGCAGCGGCGCTGATGTTGGTACCGTTGAGGCACCATAGGTAGCTCAGCGGCGCCGGAGCTGCACTCACTCGGAAGCGCACCGTAGATCCGATCTCCGCCGTTTGGCTTTGGGGAGCCGAGAGTATCACTGGGAAGGGCAGCGTGAAGGCGAAGACCACGCCCCGGTTGCCTCTCCCACCCCACGCCGTTACTCCGTAAAGAGTCGTGCCAGACAACACTACCCCGCCGCCCGGCTCATCGCCGTCAGTGCCATTGAAGCTCCTGAGCGTGGCGAACCCGCTGCCGTCGGTGTTGACCTTGAAGAGCGTGCCGTCGCCTGAGGTACCGCCTCCATGGGTCGCACCAAAAAGTGTTCTACCATACAACGCCAGGGGGCCAGTTGGAAGTTCGCCGTCGCTGCCACCGGTAAAGTATTTTAGCGCGGCAAAGCCGCTGCCGTTAGTGCCGACCCCGTAAACCGTGCCACCCCCGGAGCCTGGGCCAAGACCACCCCAAGTGGTCGTGCCGTAAAGCGTTCCCTCCGACAGCAACAGGGGCCCCGCTGGACCAGCCCCGTCGCTAGCGCTGCTGAATTGATGGAGTACCGTGTAGCCGCTCCCGTCAGTATTGACTTTGAAAACCGTTCCAGCCCCGTACGGCGGGTTCGCGTTGGTAGCGTAAGTTGTTCCGTAGAGGACCGTGTCGGACAGCACCAGGCGGGCGCGAGGTTCGGCCCCGTCACTGCCGCCAGCGAAATGCTTAAGCACGGCAAAGCCACTCCCATCGGTGTTGATCTTGAAGATCACCCCCAAACCCGAATTTCCCCCGGCAGAGGCTGTGCCAAAGAGCGTGTTGCCGGACAACACCAGTCCTATCGGATAGCCGCCATCTGTGTCAGCCGTGAACTGCTTCATCAGCGTATAACCGGTGCCATTGCTGGCGATTCTGTAAACCCTGCCCGAACCCTGCGGGGAGTTCAGCGGTATCGCCACATAGACCGTTGAACCCGACAACGCAATGTCGCCCGGGAGGGGGCCGCCCACGTGGAAACCAGGGTCGTACAGCACGGCGAAACTCGTGCCGTCCGTGTTGACCTTGAATAGACTGCTTTCAGCCAGCCCGTAGAGGGTCGTGCCGGCGCAGGTCACAGGCGCTCCAGGGGCTCCGCCGACGCCGTCGGCGAAGTCATGAACGATCGAGTAGGTTTGCGCTGTGACTTGGGCCGAGGCGAGCAGAAGCAGCCCCAGGTATACGAAGCCAGCAACGACAATAAGTGTTCGCCTAAGCGGCGCCCGGCGACGACCCAGGCCAATTTCTCTGCAAGGCGGCGGACGCAGTGTCCCGCACGCCAGATAATGCCAGAATCCGCGCTGATTATGTTGGAATGATGCTTTCATATCATGGTGTGAATTGAGAAGTCAGCGAACGTGAAGTGATCCCAGGCCGGATGTTCTGGATCAAGCGGATGACTTGCCTGTTCGAAGGTTGTGGAAATCCGGCGGGCGAAAGTTCCAAACCCTTCACCCTGCTCGCGCCAGACTGAGAACCGGCAGTTCATGCCCGTTTACCGGGCCGTTCTTTGCACGCGGGTCGTTGGCTGATGAAGGGAGTCAGCGGCTCGTGGACACGGCTTGCCTGATTCGAGCTAGACTATCCCTGGCTGCGCCTTGAACGCAAGCATTATTCTCTCAACGCCAAGAGCGTCGGTGAGGCAGGCCCTAGCGCAGCGGAGCATTCAGCGCAGGAGGCTTCGGAGTTGGGCTGGCTCGAGTCCAGGCGCCACCACATAGATGGGTTCCTCGGCCCTTAAGGTAGGCTGCTTCAACTCATTGCCCATCAGATCAAGCACGGAGACGCCTGGAGGCAGCGTCAGCGACCGAGGGCGAGCGCTCCACACCACGGCGACCGCTCCATTGGCCCGCTCGAACAGATGAGCCGAGAGACCGTCCCGGCGAACTACCCCGAAGGGCTTCGCATCGCCTAGGCAGGACTCCAGCGCGCTGTAAGCCATGATGGTCGGCTTGGGGCGGCCGTCGTAATCCAGCAGCACATAGTAACCGTTGGCCATGGCTGAAAACCAGGGCATGGCACCGCCATCGTGTCCGGTGTAATAATAGAAGACCTTTTCCACCCCGGCCGAGAGCATTTCCACCACCCCGCGCACCAGCCCGGCCGCCGCGTCAAGGCCGGTCAGGGGGACGCCCTCGCCCGTGTCCGGCCCAAACGGCGCGCCGCGATCGAACCCATCGGCCAGGAGCCAGGAGGCGAATGGCGGACAGCGGATCCCGCCTTCCGACATATAAATGGGCTTGACCGAGCCGTGTTGGTGCATCAGTTCGGTGAAGCGTTGCACTTGCTGTTCAATCATCGGGATTGCGCCGTCGGGCGTGGACTCAGTCAAGGGTGGGCTCCAATAGATATGGTACGAGAGCGCGTCCATGAACTCGAGGCTGCCTGCGTCGAGGACGCGCTGAGTCCATGCCTCGGCGGTAGGGGTGAAGCATCCACCCACAACCACTGCCTTTGGGTCCGCCCGCTTAATTGCGCGGTAGGCCACCTTAAGAAGTTGGGCGTACTCTTCCGGCGTGCCAGTGAAAAAGCCTATCCAGTACGGTTCGTTCCACACTTCCCAGTGCCGGATGCGGTCGCGGTAGTGTTCCACCGTCCGAAAGACATAGTTTTCCCACTCCGCAATATCCCGCGGGGGCGAGGGAGTCCAGGAACCGCCGCCTCGATTCCTTTCCTGTTCGCGACCGGCCCAGCGGGGCGGATGACCGAGGTTGGCGAACACCTCGAAACCGCGGCTGCGAAGCGCGTCAATCTCTGCGTCGTGCCAGACGAACCGGCCTTTCTCCGGCTCCACCACCCACCAGTGGCAAAAGTCCCCGAAATCATGCAACCTGACCCAGCGTGCGCCCATTGCTGCCGACGCCAGCAGGGCGGGACTGGGTTCGGGCACGACTGAGGCAACGTGCGTGCCAAAGGGCGAGTCTGGCCGGAGCCGGCGATCCCGGTCCGGAAAGACGCCGAACCACACCTCGCCGGTTGCAGGTGACTCGTTGGCCCGCACGCGCACCCGGTACATGCCCGGCTGCACGAGCAGGAACTGAGCGCGGTCTGCTTCGCCAGGTTTGATCCGATGCACCAGGTTCGTCAGCGGCCGCGACCACAGGTTCTCGAGGGTGTAGCTTAACGCCAGTGTGGCTGGCGATGCAGGTGCGGCGACTCGGGCTGTTACTTCGACGGTCTGGCCGACACGGCACCAGCGCGTGGGCGTCTCCGCGCCGGCCTCAAGCGCTTGCGCGGGCTGGTAGTCAGTTTGACCGCCCTCCTCAACCTGAACGTCGTCGAGCCAGATCCTGCCGGAAGGTACAATGCGCGCCACGTAACCTTCGTGCAAGTTCGGCAGTACGATGCCGCTCAGTTGGTAGCGCGCCCACTGCGTCGTGGCCTTGATGGTGGCCTCCCGCTCGTGGCGGTTTTCCGGGAAATCGCCGCCCCGGTCAGCCCATTCGAAGAGCCGAAGCCGGACCCGCGTGTCGGGCTCGGCAGCTTTGATCCAGACGCTGAGGGTGTAGCGGCGGCCAGTGCGCACCGGGAAAGGCCGGCACTCGATGCCCGCAGGTGCGCCCTGGAACTGGGCGGCCTCCAGTCGCGCGCTGAAGCGGCCCGAATGCGCTTCCTGGTCGTCCAGCACAAACCCGTTCACTGGTGTCCAGCCTTCCGGCCCGGCCTCGAAACCGCTGTTGTAAATGCGATTGCCCTTCTGCGCCGGTCCGTCCGCTTCAACGATGGCGTCCTCGTGGATGCCTGGTCTCAGCGAGACATCATCCACCAGCAAGGTGCCCGTCCCGGCGAACATGAGATAAAGGCCACAGCGCGGGTCCGAATCGCTTGGCTGGCCTATGATCAGGTAGGGAGTCCAATCGCTTCTCACGCGAACGTCGCGCTTCAGATAAGGCGTGTAGGGCTCGCCGTGTTTACGGATGCCGACGTAAACCGGCCCCTTTACGTCGCCTTTCATCCACAGGCACAAGGTGTAGGGCTTGCCTTTTTCGACCGCAATATCGCCCGAATGAAACTGCACTCCGCCGGAATCGAAATGTGTGCAGGTTACGCGCTGGGCTGATCTTCCCCCGTGAACGTCGGTTGATTCCCGCACAAAGACAACCTCATTCGACCCATAGCAGTTGGGCACCCAGCCTTGCGCCAGGCCGTTCGCGAACGGGGCTTCCATCCCGCCGTTCGTGAGCATCTCCGTTTCCGCGGCGGTCGAACCGGAGGCAGCGCCGGTCGCCGCAACGGCCAGCACCGCGCCCAGCAGGAGGATCGCTCTCATGACGTTTGGACCGTGTTTGATCGTCAGTACTAAGGTGCCAAAAGGCGGGCGGCGATGGAGCGAGGCATTAGCGCAGCCCGTCCAAAGCGGTCTTGGCACCAAGGAGATCGGGACTGGCGGCGAGCGCGGCTGTGAGCTGTTCCTTGGCCGCCTCGTTTTGGCCCAACCCCAAATGAGCAAGCGCCGCCAGATAATGGCTAAACCCAGGCCCGGCATTGCGAAATCTCCTTTCCCTCTGCCCCGCCTGGCCCGGGGTTGTTTCCCGTTGCAAATCCGCTTCTGCAGCCTCCAGCAGACTATTGAGCGCGGCGTCCGCTTCCTCGTTCTGGCCCAGTTTCCGTTGCGCGAGCGCGGCATAGTAGCGTTCCGCCGAGCGATTGGAATTGAATCGGCCTCCTGAGCCCGCGCGGCCTCGCCCTGCCCCGGATGCTGTAGCCGCCGATTTCCAGCATTGCCTGGCTTTGTCGGCGTCGCCCATCGCTTCCTGCGCGAGCCCGGTCCAGTACGCCAGTTCAGCTTCGTGTCCGCCTGCCGCGCCGGCATCCGATGGCAGGTTATCGGGAATGTCCCCCGCCGCCTGATAATCAGCCAGCGCCGCCGCTGCCTTCCCCGCCGCCAGCTCCCGCACGCCGCGAAGCAGGTGGGCATCAACCCAATGTTCCGCCACCGCCAGTGTGCCGCCTTCCCACACCGAGAAGACTCGTCCTGTCATGAGTTGGATGGCTTCGTCGTATTTTCCGGCGAATACCTTCAGGCCAATATCGCGCGACAGCGCATCATCGCGCTTCGCGACGACGGCCTGGTTCTGCTCCAGCAATGCAAGGCGCTTCTCCGGCGGTTCGCCCGCCTTCGCGTAAAGCTCGTCCAATTCCTCGAATTGCCGGGCGCACTTGTCCGGCAGGGCAACGGCCTTCTCCAATTCGGCGATGGCGCGGGCGACATCGTTGGTTGGCTTCTGATGTGCGTAGGCGATGGCGAGATTGCGATGTACGATGGAGAACGAGGGGTCTATCGCCGCCGATTTCTCCCAGAGGCGCAACGCCTCTTCCGGCTGCGAATCGAACAAGAGATTGCCCAGGTAATAGAGTGCGCGCGCATCACGCGCATTCGCCTGCACGGCGCCGCGCAAAACGGGAATCACCTCCCATTGGAATGGGAACGCATAATCAGGCGGCATCTGCGCGGCGAGTTGGCGATATTCCGCAGCTCTCTGCGCATCTCCCATGCGCGCGGCGAAGTAGCCGAGGTAGTAATAGGCGAGCGGCGACACCCGGGATTTGTCTTTGGCGGCAGTCACCATTTGCTCCAGGACCGCTGTGCCATCCCCCCACAAACCGGCATTGCCATATTCAGTCGCCGCCTCCAGGCCGTTATTCGAATGCGCGCGCAACGTCAGGGTGAGTTCACTGGCGACTCTGCTGTCTCCGTCCAGCCAGCGCTCCGCCATCAGCCCGGCATCAAGCGGGTCGGTTTCGCGCGCCGCCAGGCGCGCCGCGTCGAGCGCTTCCTTGCGGTGCCCCGAATGGCGCAACAGAGCCGCCTTGAGCGTGAGCGCCCGAATGTTCAGGGCGTTGGCGTCGAGCGAGCAATTCACATAATCCAGCGCGCTCGGCAACTGGCCGCGCCCGGTGGCGATCTCGGCCAGCGAAAAGTACGCCGGGTCGCGCCACGCCTCGCTCCAGGTTGCCTTGTAAAATGCGGCGAACGCCTCGTCATTCTTTCCCTGCGCTTTCAACACCAGGCCGAGATAATAAAACGGTTCGCCGTTCTTCGGTGAAGTGTAATTGGCCGTCAGCCGCGCCACCGCCGCGCGGAGGTGCTGCTCGGCCTCTGCGAACTTCGCCTGCTTGAACTCGCGGATGCCCAGCACGGTGTTTACCCGCGCGTCGCCGGGATCGCGGCGCAACGCCTCCTCCCAATACGGCTCCGGCTCGCGAGCCGGATCGTGGAATTGCTCGAGGCGCAGACCGACCAGATAAAGTTCTTCGACCGTCTTGATGTCCTTCGGATCAGCCGGAGGGGCAACGGCTTTCGGCATCGGCTCCGCTTCCAGGTGAACGGGCGAATAGGCGATCAGTTCCTTGCCCTCGGCGGAGAGCGAGGCGCGCAATGCATGTTCGTCCAGGCCGGCAGGAATGCGAACCTCTTTGACATAAGGTCTGCCGGGATCAATGCGGACGTGGTCCTGCTGACACAGGATTCGGTCGCCTGCTTTCAACAGCACGGTGGCCGCTCGATGCTCTGCGGTCGTGCAGAAGCCCACCTTCGCAGTGCCATTCGTCGTGACTTCCAGGTTCACTGCCGCGTCGAGGTTGGCGTTTTTCGCGCCGCCAATGTCGCGGAACGGGTACCAATGCATCTCGAACGACTTGGTCTCGAACGGCTGCAGCCAACTGTAATCGGGCTGGTTGTCCGAATACGCACCGGTCATCAGCTCGATGTACGGGCCGTCGGTGTCGGTGAGTATCTTCTCCCACATCCGCCCACGCGGCCCGGTGCCCCAGGTCCAGAATTTCTTGCCGGGAATGATGTGATGGTCCGCCACGCTCAGCGTGCCGGCCTCTTCGCCGTGATCGTAGCCGCCGAAGAAGTCGGACGTGTAATTCCAGGCGAACATGGAATTGGCATTGATGTGATTGGAATACCAGCTCACGTCGGTGCCATTGCCAAAACCGGCTCCGGCATAGCGGCCCGTGGCAATGGGCCAGGCGGCGAATTCGCGCTTGCCATGGTAAGTGACGAACTGCGTGTCCGGAGGGAAGATGACCTGATACTGATCGTTGGCGTGCACCGCGAAATTGGCGAAGCAAAGCATCGTGTTAGCGACCGGCGTGCGGTTGAGAATACGGACCTTAGCCGTAAGATACGACTTGCCCGGCGAGAGCGTGTAGCCGACGGCCCAGCGCATGCGGTGCCGGACTTCCAGTTCACCCACCCAGACAGTCTTGCCGCCGTCGGGCTCTTCTTCGATGCGGTACTGGACCGGCAGGAAGCTCGTGGCGCGGTGGTGATGCGGAATGTTCCACTCGAGCCCGCCGGACATCCACGCCCCGATCAGGCCGATCAGCGCCGGCTTGATGACGTGCTGCCGATAAACCCAGTTGTAGCCGTTGCTCTTGTCCACCGCCTCAAACAGGCGCCCCCCTATCTCCGGCAGCACGCCGAGGCGCACGTATTCGTTCTCCAGATAGACGATACGATAGACCTTATTCGATTTGACGTGGGTCAGCGTGTCGTACAACGGGTAAGGATAAACGCGCCCTTCGGCGCCCTGCGAGTTGCCGCCGAGATAGAACATGGGATTCGGCTCAGGGTCTCCTGCCAAATAGGTCGGGATGGAGAGTTCCTGCTCGGAAACTCGAACCGTGTCAGCGCGAACGAGGCCAGCGCTCGCCCACCAAAACCCAGCCACCATTGCGAGCGAGAGAAACCAGAATCGCCGAAGAGTAGATGTTTGCATAGATCTCTTGGTCCTGCGTCGTGAGAAACAACTTACAGCCCCGCTGCGCCACGGGGAACGGCGTGCCCAGCCCGTTGGGGCTCAAAGCACCCAGCCTTTGCGGTACTTCCGGTGCACCAGCGCGCTGGCGGTCTTCGAATTCAGGACCTTGCCGCTGAGCGCGTCGTATTCAACTGGGCCTTCCACCAGCGTGGCCAGATTCACCAGTTGCATCAGTTCGGTGAGCGGACCGCCAATCTCGAAGCTGGAGAAGGTCGTGCCGTTGCCCTTGCAGGCCTCGACCCATTCCCGGTGGTGACCATTGGCAGCCGGAAGCGTCTGCGGCGGGCCGGCCTTGATGCTCAGGAACCTCTCCTTCGGCAACAAGACAAACCGCGTGTTCCACGGACAATCGGAATAGATTGACCCTTTCGATCCCACGAGAAGATCTCCCCAGCCGGCGCGCGGGTGACCCAGGAGCAGTTCCTCGGCGGGCTTCTCTTTGGCGTAAACGGTCAACTTGACCGGTGGCAGTTCACCGCGCGCAGGCAGCTCGACCACCGTCACCATGGACGACGGATAGCCTTCCTGGTCCACTTCGGACGGCTTGGCTTCCACCCGGATGATGTTCTGTTTGGCTTTGACGCCAGGCGGAGGGTTCCACAACTGATCCAGGCGCAACGCTCGAAACATCAGATTGCCGGTATGGCAGCCGAAGTCGCCGACGATGCCGCTGCCGAAAGCCCGCCAGGCCCGCCAGCTCCCCGGCAAATAGCAAGGGTTGTAAGGGCGTTCGGGAGCGGGTCCGAGCCACAGATCCCACGACAAAGACTCAGGCACCGGCGGTTGGTCCGTCGGGCGCTTCTGAGGTCCATTGCCGCCATCGAACCAGAGGTGGGCTTCCCGGACCTCGCCAATCGTGCCGCTCCAAACCAGCTCGACGGCGCGACGCAAGCCATCAGTTGCGCTGCCCTGGTTGCCCATCTGGGTTACCACGCGGTGCTGGAGCGCGGTCTGGCGCATCACGCGCGCTTCATGCACCGTGCGCGTGAGGGGCTTTTCGCAATAGACGTGTTTGCCGCGCTTCATCGCCCACACGGCGGCGACGGCGTGGGTGTGATCGGGCGTAGCGACCACTACCCCTTCTATTTGCTTATCCATCTCGTCCAGCATCCGCCGGAAATCAGTGAACGACTTGGCCCCGGGATACTTCTGGAAGATGTCCCCTGCGCGCTTCTGGTCAACATCGCACAACGCCACGAGGTTCGCGCCGGTGTCGGCAACGTTATCGAGATCGCCTCGCCCCTGGCCGCCAACGCCGATGCCGGCAACATTCAGCTTGCTGTTGGCTCCGGATGCGAATGCGAGTCTGGCGCGGGGCAAGAGGAGAAAAGCTGTGCCGCTAAGGGTTGAAGTTCGGAGGAAGTTGCGACGAGAAAACATGGTTTTCATGTGGCCATCCTGGCCACTCCGCCTTAGAAAGGCAAGCAGGACGAAGCCGCTTGTCAACGCGGCAGCCTCTCCGGCTGCTCGGCGACCACGTAAGCCATTACCGCCATCGCTGCGGCGCATTGGCTAAGTTCCTTCGGATTCACCTTGTCCGGCGTGTCCGACGACGTGTGATGGAACCAGAAGTATTTGGAGTCTTCCACGGTCAACTCCATGACAGGCACCCCTGCGGGCGCCAGTTGCTCCACATCGGCGCCGCCCCCGCCGGGCGTTATCTTGTCTGCTTGAAGCGCTCCGAGCAACGCCCCGACCTGTCCGATGATCGCTTTGGACTGCTCACTTCCTTTGAAGGTGAACCCGGTAGGTTGAAAGGCGCCGCGGTCTGATTCAATAGCGAGGATATGGTTTGGCAGTTCCTGCTGGTGTCGTTCCGCATAATTCCTCGCGCCCCGTAAGCCGTTCTCTTCGTTCGTCCACAGCACCACCCGCACGGTGCGCCGCGGCCGCAATCCCAGGGTGTGCATCAGCCGGACGGCCTCCCATGCGGAGAGAACACCCCCGCCGTCATCAATCGCGCCCGGGCTAATATCCCACGAATCCAGGTGGCCGCTGACCAGGACAATCTCCTCCGGTCTCTCGCGCCCGACGATTTCGGCAACGACATTCCGCGAGTGCGCGTCCGGCAGGAGCTTGGCCGACATCTTCAGCCGCACGACGACCGGCTCGCCGCGTTCCTGCCAGCGTTGCATTTGATCGGCGGCTTCGAGGGTGATAGCCGCATGAGGAATCCGGGGAAGCCCTGCCTCGTAAGTCATTGCACCCGTGTGCGGCGTCTGCAAGCCGAAGGGGGTAATCGAGCGGACCAAGCTGGCGACAGCGCCAGCTTTGGCGGCCTGGGACGCGCCGCGCGTGCGATACGTCACTGTCTGGCTGTAATTGACGAAGGGCGCGTTGAACAGAACGATCCTGCCGCGCGCTTCATCGGCACGCTGACTGAGTTCCTCGAAACTCCGCACGACCAACACCGGCGCCGTGATGCCTTTCTTCGGCGTGGCGACACTTCCGCCGAGACCCGACATCGGCAGTTTCTGGTACCTCGGCTTAAGAATCTCGGCCGATTCCTCGCCTCGTACCCAATGCGGCACCAGGACATCTTCGCTATGCACGTTCTCGAGCCCATCTGCCTTCACCTCGGCCAGCGCCCAGTCAATGGCGGCTTCGAGGTTCGTCGTGCCACTGAAGCGCGGGCCAAACCTGTCGCACAGCTCGGCCAGCCGGCGGAAAGCGAAATCCGACTCGGTCGCCGCGCGAATGAGTTTGTCGGCAGCCGACTGATAGCCGGACACGTTGAGGGCGGGCGGAACTTCAGGCTTGGGTTGGGCAGCTTGATCGTCTTTAGCCAGTGCGCCGGTGCCAGGCACCAGCAGGGCAAGCCACAGCGAACCAATCGTCGAGCAAGGACTCATAGGGAAGCCAGCCTACCGGGATTCGATTGGCAGCGACAGCTAGATTCCACCCATAGCCGCGCCGGAGCGTCACCGGGGCCTCACCGTAGTACCCTCGTTAGCCAACGAGGGTACTACGGTGAGGCCCCGGCGAGGCCCCGGTTAGGCGACGGGGAGATAACGGAGCTCTCCTCGAGCGTTCAGCGTTCTCGCCAGCAGCAAACTGCTGGTGCAGAGCCGACCGGCCGGAGCGCGTTGGCATGCATCAGAGGTTTGCGTCCTCCCCTTTGCCAGCCCCCCGGCGGCCTCTCCTCGCGAGGAAGACGTAGAGGAGCAAGAGCAGCGCAACAACAAACAGCCCGCTGATGATGGCGAGCAACATAAGCGCAGCCTTCAGAGTGACGCCGAACATCAAATCTTCGCGGGGAGTCTCGCTGGCCACGTTCGGTCTGGCGACCGCCAGCGCTCTCACCGCCCTCGGCGTGAGCGCTCCCTCATAAATCCACAGCTCGGTTATTGAGCCGTGGAAATACTCCGGCCAGGGTTCATACTGCCGTCCCAAACGGGTATTGTTCCCGCCCGTGGCAATGTGGATAGGTCCCGTGTTGGTCGCCAGCAGGCCGTCAATATAAAAACGCGACTCCTGGTCATCTACGGTCAAAGCGTAATGGTGCCACTGCCGATCATCAGGAAGCTGGACGCCGGTGCTCTGCCACTCGTCCCCTATCCGCAGGCTCCGCGAGGGCGGGTAGTAGCCAATGTAGAAGCCGGGGCCAAACCACTTCCCCTGTGAGATGAATTCCGCTCGGTCAGAGGTGGGCGAGAGTTCCTGGGCGAAGAAGGCGACCGAGAAAGGACCGGAGGTTGGAATTAAGGGCTCATCGAACTCAACGAACGTGCTGACCCCGTCGAGCCCCAGCGCACCGTTGGTCACTACCGCCCCGTCTATAAACGAGCCCTTCGCTGCACCCACCGAGTCGGCAACAGCAGCCCCGGTAAAGGCATAGTGGTGGAGCGGTTTTACCTGGACCGGCGCCACGCCGCTCTCTGCCTCCCCTGGCGAAGCACCGAAGACCAACCTCGGGCAGAACACGAACTGGATGATAAGAACAAGGATTACGCAGCGCCGCGTGTTCATTCCCGCAGCTTATCAACGCCAACCGGGGCTGACCAGCACGAACGGCGTCGCCGATATACGCGGCCGACCAGGCACGCGCGTTGAGGTTCAGCGAAGCCGGCGCTTATGGTCGTCCGAGCGCTGAAGGTGGGAGCGGCCAGAACGGCGGCGGTCCATAGTAACCGTAAGCGTATGGACCGAAGCCTGGGGCCAAACCGTTAGCCGAGAAGAACCGTTGATTGGCAGCGGCAAGTGTCCTGGGGTAGAGATAATAGTATTGGAAGTAGTCGTAGCTTTCAGGGTCAAGCCGGTAGTACCGCCGGTTACCCCCGCCAGCCGAGGCCGGCGTAGCGGCGGAGGCCATCGCCTGACGGGCCTGCATTCGCAAGGCAGCTCCCCGTTTCATCATGGCCAGACTGAGTTCGTCCGGGAACGCTTGCTCCCAACAAAGAACACACCAGCCGCCAGAACGAGCGAAGCAGCCGCGATTAGCTTCGCCAGAGGTTTTCCTTGCGTCCATTCCTCGAACCATCGCCGCCACTTGTCCATCAGGAGGCCGGTCTCGCCGTAGTAAACCTCCACGTCATGCGTGTACCGGCGGGAATCCTCCGGAGAAAGCGGCTCCGCCGTGTTCACCCCCGCGGCGCTCCGCTGCCGGTCAAGGCGGTCTTGAGCCAGCCAAATGGAGGAGGCGGCGCCGAGGCCGCTGACCAGGATAACCACGGCGAGCAGCTTGAGCATCAGGCGGGTCGTCGCGGGCGTCGGTGAAAAGAACAGCTTTAGGTTCATAGGCAAAGGTACACTGTCGAAGCTCACACGCAGACGAGAGTGAACCTATTGCGCCTCGGCAAGAAAAGCAAAGCCGGAGTGAGAGCCTGGCATAGCAATTCTCATTTTGTCAGGTTGGTAGGGCGCGTCACTCCGTGCGCGCCGTTCGCTCCCAGGCGCGCTAGGACCGGCGCGCACGGAGTGACGCGCCCTGCGACCCATCCTCATAATGAGAATTGCTGAGCCTGGCATCGGGGAACTTGCCTTTGGCACCATTACATGCAAGCTGGGGCGGGTGAATAACTTCTGGGCCAGCCCATTGATACGCAGCCGTTACCTGCTGGCAGTTCTGGCGGGGCTCCTGCTGGCGTCGTCGTTCCCGAAGATCGGCATCGCCGGTATGGCGTGGGTTGCTCCGGCGCTGATGGTGGCCGCCGCCCTGGGCAAAAGCCGCGGCGATAGTTTCCGCATCGGCTACGTCGCCGGCCTTGCCTATTACCTCGCCTCGCTCTACTGGCTGCTCTTGATTCCCTACCGCTGGCATTCGATTCCGCTCGGGCCGGCGGCTGGGTGGCTTTCGTTGAGCGCATACCTGGCGCTGTACCCAGCTACGTGGGTCTGGCTCCTGTCAGAAGGGCAGCCGGGGACGGCTGGGGGGAGAGGTCCGAACCCAGAGGCCCCCGGCGCCGCGGAACCTGCCGTCGCGCGCCTCCGTGGGCTGGGCGGGGTGATGGCGCGCAGTTGGGGGTGGCGGACACTGTGGGCCCTATCGGGCGCAGCGCTTTGGGTCGCGCTGGAGATGGTCGTGGCCCGTTTTCTGACAGGCTTCCCGTGGAACCTGCTGGGTTCATCTCAATACCGGATGACACCCTTGATTCAAATTGCCTCGGTCACGGGCATCTACGGTGTGTCGTTCTTGATGGTTTGGTTCTCACTTTCGCTCCTCTCGGCCGGCCTGATGATCGTGCTGCGACCGACGGTGCGTTCGATTTGGGTGGGCGAAATCTTCTTGCCGGTGATAGCGGTGGCAGTGGCCTTTAACTATGGCTTCCGGCAACTCCGCGACGAGCCGCCAGTCCCGCAGACGCTCCGCGTCACTCTGGTCCAGCCGAGTATTCCGCAAACGCTGATCTGGGACACGAGCCGGGACCTGGAGCGGTTCGGCGACTTGATTCGCCTGTCCGAGCAAGCCCTGACCAACGGGACGGATTTGCTCGTCTGGCCGGAAGCCGCGGTGCCCAGTTACGCCCGCTGGGACACCAACATCTACCCGGCCATCACCAACCTCGTCCGCCAGCACCGCGTGTGGCTGATTCTTGGCTCGGACGACCTTGCCCCTGCCAGGCAGCGGACGCAGGGCGACGGCTACGAGTATTACAACGCGAGCTTCCTCGTCAACCCGGACGGTGAATTCGTCTCCCGTTATCGCAAGCGCAACCTGGTAGTCTTCGGCGAGTATATCCCGCTGGTGCGCTGGCTGCCGTTCGTGAGGTGGTTCACCCCTATCGAAGGCGGCTTCACTCCCGGCAATCGGCCAGTCCCCTTTCTCCTGACCAATCTGAACGTGAAAACCTCGGTGCTGATTTGCTTCGAGGACATTTTCCCGCACCTGGCGCGTGAATACGCCGACGACGATACGGATTTCCTGGTCAACCTGACCAACAACGGTTGGTTCGGTGATAGCGCGGCCCAATGGCAACACGCCGCGGGCGCCCTCTTCCGCGCGGTAGAGAACGGCCTGCCGCTTATCCGCTGCTCGAACAACGGCCTGACCGGCTGGGTGGATTCGCACGGACGTCTCCGCCAGGTGTTTCGGGATGACCGCGGCACCATCTACGGCGCAGGCTTCCTGACCGCCGAAATCCCGTTGCTCGGTGCGGGGGAAAAGCGCACGCCGACCTTTTACCATGAACACGGCGACTGGTTCGGGTGGGTGTGCGTCGGGATTGCCGGAGTTATGCTTGCTGGCAGAATCCGGCGCTGGCACGACCGCAGCCAGCGACGTCACGCACTGCCCCAATGATCAACCGGCGCAGGGCGCGAGTGCTTCCTGAAATTCTGATCAGAATCGCGCCAAGCGCCACCCTGCGCGGTATCTGCGTTGGAGGTAATGGTTGGCTTCGGACGAATTGGTGACCTTCAGCCGAGGGCTATCCCATTCGAGCTTTTGACCCGGCACCCGGATCGCCACCGTGCCGAGGAGGATAGCCTCGGTCATCGGTCCCGTCTGGGCGAAGTGGGACTCAGTCTTCTCCCCGCCGAGGCAGGCGTCCACAAAATGGTGGTAGTGGTTGCGCGGCCCGAACTTGGGCCGCTGCACGTTGCTGAACTTTTCCTCGGGCAGCAACTGCGGCGGCTGATCGAGTGGGATGAGCAGCGAGCCCTCCGTGCCAATCAGCATCGAAGATTCCGGCGGGTATTCCTTCAAGTCGGCCGAATAGAGCTTGCGGATGTGCTCCGGCGGATAGTATTCGCCATCGAACCATTCCAACACGAGTTCCCCCCCACCGATCTTGTCGTTGCCGGGAAATGTCCAGAGGATGTGGTCGCCCTGCGGCCATGTATCGGCGCGGCGGGCGGGGGAGTTCTTCCATGACTCCTGCACCTCTGCCCAGACCGTCAGCGGGGCCTTCAACCCGAGCCCTTTCCACACAGCATCGAAGATGTGGCAACCGATGTCGCCCGACCAGCCGGTGCCGAAGTCCTGCCAGGCCCGCCACTTGGTCTGGTGATAGATGTCCTTGGCGTAGGGCCGCACCGGCGCGGTGCCGATCCACAGATTCCAGGCTAAAGAAGGCGGCGGCTGCTCGGCAGCGTCAGGACGCGGGCCTTTGAGGCGGTAGGCTTCAACCGCTCCCGGCCGATTCGAGCAGAGATAGGCGTGGGTGATTTTGCCGATCCGGCCTTCCTTCAGCCACTGGACCCCGGTGCGGTCATGGATGCCCGAGGCTACCTGTGTGCCGAGCTGCGTCACCACCCCCTTCTTGATTGCTGCCTGGGTAAGCACTCGAACCTCGGCGACGTCGTGGCACAGCGGCTTTTGGCAATAAACATGTTTGCCCTTCTGAACTGCGCTGTAGGCGATCGAGAAATGCGTATGGTCGGGCACCGCGGCGTTTACAGAATCAATCTGGTCGCCTTCCTTCTGGAGCAGCTCGCGCCAGTCCGTGTAGGTGCGGGCGCCGGGCACCGCTTTGGCCGCGTTGGTGAGGTTGTTGGCGTCCACATCACACAGGGCCACGATCTGTACTTTTGGGTGCTGCAGGAAGTTTTGCAGGTCCACCCAGCCCATGCCGCCGACCCCGATGCAAGCGTGGTTCAACTTGCCGTTGGCGGAAACCGGTTTCGGCCCGGGCTGCGTGCTGCTGCATGATACGAAAAACGGCGCGGCGATGCCGGCCATGGCCGCCGAGCGCAGGAACTGGCGGCGGGACCATGCCAGCGGCGTGGAGGGGAAAGGGTCGGCTTGCGCTCGGCGAGAAGAAGCTCGGCTGTCATTCATGCCGGCAGAGTGGGGGAGGGGCAAGATAATAGCAAGGCTTCCGCGACGCGTCCGGTGGAATCGAGCCTTCGGCTGGCTTAATGCCCCGGCTTTGCCGATCGGTGTTGAAAACCGGTGATCGTTCGCACAGTCTTAGACCATGAACCGATGGCGCATTCTTACACTCCTGTTGGCGCTTGCCATGTGTGGCGGTTGCACGAGCGGTTGCAAGCAGGCCGCCGCGCCGGCAGCCACACCGGACGCAGGTCCGAGCCTGCCCACCGCAGCGCAACCTAAATTGCAGACTATGAAACTGTGGCTCGGGGCGGAGGAGATGGTGGCCGAACTGGCGTTAACAGCGGAACAGACGCAAACGGGTATGATGTTTCGTACAAACATGGCGGAGAACGCCGGGATGTTGTTTGTCTTTCCCACGCCCTATCGCGCTTCGTTCTGGATGAAGAACTGCCCCCTGCCTCTCTCGGCCGCCTACATTGACCCGGACGGCGTGATCCTGGAGATTCACGACTTGCAGCCCCAAAACACCAACTCCGTTGTGGCGGCCTCCGACCGTGTGCAGTTTGTGCTGGAGACAAATGAGGGCTGGTTTGGGCGTCACCACGTGACTACCGGCATGGTGGTCCGCACCGAGCGCGGCCCATTGCTGGACACCTTCTTCCGCAAACGCTGAAAGACTGCCACGCCGCAGTCCGCCTCCCGCGCCCTATTTACCTTTGCGCAAGGAATCGAGCTTGGCCTTGCCCTGCTGCACCAGGCTCCGCACCTGTCCCAACTGGTCCCGCGATAGCAACAGGGGCACCGTATTCCCCCGAACACTCCGAAGCGCGAACTCGATATTGCCGGTTCGCCGGCTGCCCAACGCCGCCGCCCGGAAGCCGCCTTTGGTCGTATAAACCGCGTCGAAGCTCGGCAACGGCGTCACCGACCAATCGAGCGTGCCGAGGTACTCCAGGCCGTCTAACAGCGAATCCAGTTCGTCATAGTCAACAAGCATCATATCTCCCAACTGCCCCCCGAAGGTCAGATCAACAATAATGCCGTTCGCGTGGCGGCCCGTGCCCGCGTCGGTGATTTCCCGGCATCGCACCCCCACCTCGCCGCCGCGCGCCGGCACGGTGCCAATCGGGGCCGTGGCCTTGATGATGACCGTGTCGGTATTGGTCTCGAAGGCCTCCAGCTTGGTCGCCGGAAACGGCAGGCAGAAATTGGTCTCCTGGGCACAAGCCATGCCGGTCAGCAGCGACCCTCCGGCGACCGCCACGAATATTGCCATGAATCCGCGCATCATTTTTCCTTTACATTTGGACGTGCTAAGAGTCCGACTCCTTCAAAAGCTGGGCCTCCCGCGCCAGCCAGGACTTCCTTGGGGTTGGCTTAGGCCGGACGCTCGTACTCCGCCTGTGAGGTGTCTCCGCGCGCTCGAGACAGAGCATCCTGGCCGAGTTCGAGGATGCCGGTCAGCGAACTGATCTCTCCCTGCGCCACAAGGTTGTCCAACCAATCGGTGAAGAGGGCTTCCGGGTGGGCGTGCGGGTCAGGCAGCAGCCGCCAGCGCCGCGTCGCCCAATCGAAATAGAGCCGGGCGGTGTCGTAGGCGTAGGGCTTGGACAACTCGCTCAACAGGATGGCCAGCATCCCACGGTCGCAGCCGGCCACGACCAAAGAGCCGACAAAACGCAATTCCGCTTCCTGGGCTTCGTCCAGCCGCCGGGTGTTGGCCGGCGAATAGCTCAGCCAGCCATCCTCGTAGAGCTTGAGCGCCGCCCACCAGTTGAGACCCATTTGCTCGCAGACCGCGCGCGGGTTGGCCGGGAAGAGCAGTTGCTGCGCAGCGATTACTCGGGCCAACTCCGGGTTGTCGTCAATAGTTATATTCACGCTTGGTTCCGAGGAAGCCTGGGCGGTCTCATTAGCACTCTCACTCCTGCCGCCGCAGGCGCTTTGCCCACCCCGACTTTACGGATTCCTGGGAGAAAGGGAAGAGGAATTTTTCGGGAAATTTAGTGCGACTCCGAGTGTTGCGGCACGGCGCTGCCGCCCCTTGGGGCAACAAGCTCGGATCGCGGCACGCTGTAAGTCGGGCTCGCCGGGCGGCCCGGCTGCTGTTCAATCCGTGACGGCGAGGCCGCGTTCGGCAGGGCGGGCCATTGTTCAACCCCGTTTCGTTCTGCGGCGAACCGGCGGGCGCGTTGCCTCGCCCCGCCGATTGGTAAGCTCGCGCATTGGCTGGCTGGGCGCTCATTGTCATCCAGGAACCGCCGGGTGTGCGAAACGCGCGCCGGGACGCCTCCAAATCCCGCACCGCCACCGGGCGAATCGGCATCCGCGCTGCGTCCGCGATCCGTTGCGGGTCAACGCCCCGGTTAATCAGGCGACCATTGGCCGCCATCACAAAATCATTATTTACCATCGTCTGCTTGAAAACAGCGCTCGCCTCGCAGACGCCAAGTCCGCAGTTTCATAACACGCAACGCCACCAACCGTTTGTCTGTGTAATCCTAAGCCCAGCAGGTCGAATTGCAACCGCCCACGCCTTAGCCCTCTGGCACCCGCAATTGACTGAGCGTGACGCCCTCACGGCGCCCCAGGGTCGCCTCGACCCGCGGCACGTACATCTGCGTCTCGGCGGGCAGCCGCGTGGCAATGGCGTCGAAAGTGTTTGCGTTGCGCCGCTTCAGTAGTTTCTGGACGGTGCCGTCGCCGGCGTTGTAAGCCGCCAGGGCCAGGCGCCAGTCCTTGAACTCGCTGTGGAGGTACCCAAGGTATCGGGCCGCCGCCCGCGCGCTTTCCTCGGGCCGTAACCGGTGGTCCAACGGCCACGTGCTCAGCCCGTATCGCTTGGCCGTGGCCGGCATGAGCTGGAACAGCCCCGCCGCGCCCGCCGGGCTGCGCGCCCGCCGGTCAAACGACGATTCCACCTCCGCAATCCATACCAGCTCCGGCGGCACCTTCTGCGCCGCAAAAATCGGTTTCAGCCGAGGCACGTACAGCTTGGCGCTATCCGGCCACGGGCTATCGGCGAGCTTCTTGGCCCAGACCCCCCGTTCCATTTTCGGCGTCGGATTGGGAACTGGCGGAGGCGGCTGGCCTGGCGTTCCTTTCGGGGGCGGAATGCCGAGACGGAACTCGTCGGCCACGTCCAGGTAATCGAGCCGTGCCTTGAGCCAGGCGGCGTAGGGCTGCGTGTCCTCGTAGCCCTCGAGCAACGGCACCATGTTCCGGGCGGCGTCTTTGAGAGAAGAGAGGTCAATGACGTATTCCCCATGAAGCCCCTTCTGGATGTCGCTGAAGAACTGCTTCACCTTCTCCCGATCCACGTCTTGCAGCATCCGCAGCGTCTCATCATCCAGGTTCTCCTTCGCCCACTGGTCGGCGGAAACCATGAGGTCATCGAGGTTGGCCGTCGCGTCCTGTGCGGCGACGCGAAGCGCGCTGACCAGCAACAGCGCCATGAGCCAGAGCTTCAGCATGAACGTCAGAATACGGGAAAGAAAGAAAGACCGAAACCCGAAACCCGAACCCCGGGAGAAGCCCGAGGCCCGAAGCCCGAAGTCCGGCGTGTTGTTCAAACAGGAGCTCACGCTGGCAGCGTTCGGGGCGGCGGGGCCTTGACGAAGCGGGCCTCGCGCAGGTAGATGGGCTCCATCCGTTCGCCAGCGACGAAGTCGGTCCGGTCGCGGGCCAGTTGGCCCAGGGTCGCGGCGCGGGGGAACAGCACTCGGCCAGCCGGAAACCAGTGGGTCACTTCCGGGCCGATGAGCGTCGCGCCTGCCCGCTGGCGCGCCTGGCCCTCCGCCAGGGTGGCCAGGCGCAGCGGTTCGAGCTCACGCCGCGCCTGCGGCCCCAGGTCGTAGCCGGCGAGGTACAACTCGTCGCGCTGGGCATCAATCACGATCTCGACACGCCCGAAGATGCCTTCCGCCTGGGCCTGCGCGGCGAGGCATTCGACGCTGCTGAGGCCCAGGAGTTTGACGGGGTGCGCCAGTTGCCAGCCTTGCGCCAGGGCAATCGCCAGGCGAATGCCTGTGTAAGATCCTGGCCCCAGGCCAATGGCCAGGCACTCGATTTGCCCGCGATCGAGTTGCGCCTGCCGCAAGGCATCCTCGACCAGGCCCAGCGCGTTCGTCGAGCGGCCGCCGGTCTCGATGGCCTCGCCCAAACAGAGCGGCCCGGCGTCCGACCCGCCATGCACCACCGCCACGCTCCGTTGCGATGAAGAAAACTCAAGCGCCAGTATCTTCATAAGTGATGCGCCGTTCAGTCTCGCTCAGGACTTCAATCTGCACCCAGCGTACGTGCTGCGTCTCGCCGCCGGCTTTAGACTCCAGACTTTGGACTTTAGACTTTAGACTTTGGACTTGGTCGAGCCATCGTTCCGCCCACTCAATCACTGTCACGCCCGCGGGCCGCAGGTATTCCTCCAGTCCAGCGGCAGCGATTTGCTCGAGCGTGTCCAGCCGATACAGGTCTATATGGAACAGCGTGAGCCGCCCGCCGGCATAAATGTTAACCAGGACAAAGGTGGGGGATTGCACGCGCCCCGCAATGCCCAGCCCGCGGGCCAGTCCCTTGACGAACTGCGTCTTGCCCGCCCCCAGGTCGCCGGACAGGCCGATGACCAGCCCGCTCGACGCGGTGCTGCCCCACTGTTCACCGAGCGCCGCCGTGTCGGCGGGGCTATGCGAAATGCTCGTAACCATGGGCCGTTAGCGGTCGCACACTGGTCTTGTCCCGGATGGTGACGCCCTCGCCCGCCTTGATCTTGCCGATGCAGGTGAGCGGCAGTTTGGGGAACTGCTTGCGCCAGGCATCGAGCAGCGGCACGGCATCGCGGCTGGCGACGGTGAACAGCAGCTCGAAGTCCTCGCCGTCGGTCAGCGCCGCCAGCAACGCCGGCTTGGCGGCGGAACCGGCTTTGGCGGCCAGGCGCGCCTCGCGGCTGATGGGGATCGAGGTCGCGAACAACTCCGCGCCCACGCGGCTCGCGACAAGAATGTGGCGCAGGTCGCCCGCCAGCCCGTCGCTGAGGTCCAGCATGGCGTGCAAGGAAAAGTGTTGCGCCAGCCAGCGCGCCTCGGCCAGCCGTGGCTCGAATTCCAGGTGTTTGCCGGCCAGCGAGCCGCCCAGGTCGCCCGTGACAAAGATGGCGTCTCCCGCCTCCGCGCCCGACCGCAGCACGCCCTTGCCGCGCGGCACCCAGCCGAGCAGCGCCACGGAGATGAAGGTGCGCTCAGGGCTGGTGGTCGTCTCCCCGCCGACGATCGCCACCCCGTACCGGCGCGCCAACGCGTTCAGGCCGGTGTAAATGGCCTCGACTACTTCGGGTTTGAAGTCGCGCGGCAGGCCAAGGGTTATCAGTGCGGCCGTTGGCGTGCCCGCCATGGCTGCGACGTCACTCAAGCACCGGCCCAGCGCCTTGTGGCCAATCCTCTCGGGCCGCGCGTCCGAAGGGAAATGAACCCCCTCGACAATCGCGTCCGTCTTAAACAGCAGCAGCCGGTCCGGCACCCCGGCATCCAGCACGGCGCAATCGTCGCCCGCGCCCACGACAACCGAGGGGTTCGTCGGCAGCGAGTGCGTCAGGCGCTGGATCAGTGCAAATTCTTTCATGCGGCTCTCAGGTCTGCGGCATGAGGAACAACGTCACGAAGTTCAGCGCGTTGAAGAGCGCATGGGCCGTGATCGGTGCCAGTAGATTGTTCGTCCGCTCGTAGAGCGCTGTCAACACCAGCGCCAGGACCGTCAGCGGCACGAAGGTGACCACGTTCATGTGCACCGCCGCAAACAGCAGCGTGGTGCCCCACAAGGCCAGCCGCGGAAATCCGGCCTGCTTGACCGCCGGGTACAGTATGCCGCGAAACAGGATTTCCTCCGCGATGGGTGCCAGCACAATCGCCGCCGCCCCCAGCGTGATTCGGCCCGCCCACGACATGCTGACGCGCAGCACGTGAACCGGCAGTTGCTCCTGGGGCTCCAGCTTGAGGTGCGGCAGGTGCGTCATCACCAGCGCCGACGCCTGCTGCAACCCCCAGCCCAGCGGGAGAAAGATCAGGGCCACAAGCACGCCCAGCACCACCGCTTTCCCCCGGTGGTTCGTAAACCCGAAGGCCTCCGCCCAATTGACTTCATGCTCGCGCAGGAAACGGGCGATGAGGATCAAACCCGCGCCCTGGAAACTCAGCGAGGCCACCACCACCCGCCAAATGGAAATGCCCGCTGTCCCCACCCCGGAAAGCTGCTGCACCCACATGCCCAGGAATAAGCCCGAGTAAGCGCACACCATCCACGTCAGCAGCCGGCGCGAGAAACCCTCCAGCGGCCACGGTTTGCTGATCAGAACCAGTGTCGCCCCCAGGCAGCCCAGCGCCGCCGCCGTCAGCGGGAAGAACACCTCCGGGCCTACCTTTCCCCCGGCGCGGGCGTAATGCTCCACGCTCATGACCAGCGAGCCGGCGAAAACGCACACGATTACGCTCAAGCCCAAGCGTATGATCGCATCCGCCTTCCACGGTTTCGCCGATAGCATGGGCGCAACCTAGCCCACGCCCTGCCGGGTGACGATGCAAAAAGCGGCCATTGTGGTGCAGGCGTCTCGCCTGCCCCGCGGGTTGTCTGGACGGCGGGCGAGGGCAGGCGAGCCGCCTACCCCACTATAACCGCCTTTTGCTTTCCCATGCATTGCAGGCTATGCTTAGCTGAAGGTCCAGAGGCACGGTGTCTTCCCTGGCGCTGGCTGGCGCCGTGATTGTGAGCCCGTGCCGCCCGGAATCCGCCAGACCCAAAATGCAGGCCGCTTTGACTGAAAAGCCCGCCGCCGCCGCGCCGGTCCATACGAACCGGCTCGCGCGCGAGAAATCGCCCTACCTGCTCCAGCACCAGCACAACCCGGTGGATTGGTATGCGTGGGGCGAGGAAGCCTTCGCCCAGGCGCGCCGGGAAGACCGGCCCATCTTCCTCAGCATCGGCTACTCGACCTGCCACTGGTGTCACGTCATGGAACGCGAGTCCTTCGAGAACCCCGAGATCGCTGCGTTCTTGAACGAGCACTTCGTCAGCATCAAGGTGGACCGCGAGGAGCGGCCGGACGTGGATAAGATTTACATGACCTTCGTCCAGGCCACGAGCGGCCAGGGCGGCTGGCCCTTGAACGTCTTTCTTACCCCGGAGCTCAAGCCGTTCTTTGGGGGGACCTATTTCGCGCCCCTCAGCGGCTACGGGCGGCCAGGCTTCCTGCAGCTTCTGCGGCAGGTCCACGATCTCTGGCAGACCCGCCGTGCCGCGCTCGCCAATTCAGCGGATGATATCCATGCGCGCCTCGAAGAGTTGAGCATCAGCGGTGACCGCTGGTCCGACCTGGTGCTGACCGCCGCGGTCCTGCGCGATGCCGGCGCCCGCCTCAAGCAAAGTTACGACGCGCAGCACGGCGGCTTCGGCGACGCGCCCAAGTTTCCCCAGCCCAGCCAGCCGCAGTTCCTGCTGCGCTACGCTACGCGCTTCGGCGATCAAGAGGCCGTCCGGATGGTACTCCACACCTGCGACCGCATGGCCGCGGGCGGCATCCGCGATCACCTGGGCGGCGGTTTCGCCCGCTACTCGGTGGATGCCGAATGGTTGGTGCCCCACTTCGAAAAGATGCTCTACGACAACGCCCAGTTGGCGCAGTTGTATCTCGATGCGCACCTGGTGAGCGGCGAAAGCCGCTACGCCGACATCGTACGCGACATCCTCGATTATGTGCTCCGCGATATGACTCACCCCGAAGGCGGCTTCTATTCGGCTGAAGACGCCGACAGCGAAGGGCACGAAGGCAAATTCTACTGCTGGACCCGCCCCGAGTTGTCAAAGCTGCTCGCGCGCGGCGAGTTCAACGTCGCGGCCCGCTACTTCGGCGTCACGGAGCACGGCAACTTCGTTGACCACAGCCATCCCCAGCCGCTGCCGAACCAAAACGTCCTCAGCATCGCGGACCCCGCCCTGACCGCGGCGGAGCACGCCCTGCTCGCCTCCGCCCGGAGCAAAATGTCCGCCGCGCGCGCACAGCGCGTCCGCCCGCAACGCGACGACAAGGTGCTCGCGTCCTGGAACGGCCTGATGCTGGGCGCGATGGCGCGGGCAGGCGTGGTGTTGGGCGAGGAGCGGTATAGCGCCGCGGCGGAGAAGAACCTCGCCTTCCTCAAGGAGAATCTCTGGGACGCCTCGACCAGCACGCTCTACCACCGCTGGCGCGACGGCCAGCGCGACAGCGTGCAATTGCTCGAAGGCTACGCCTTCCTGCTGGCAGGGGTCATCGAGCTATACGAGGCCACCCTGGCGCCAGAGCACCTCGAGTTTGCCATCGCCCTGGCCGAGGCCATGCTCGCCAGGTTCTACGACCCGCTACACGGCGGGTTCTGGCAAAGCCCGGCCGATGCGAAGGACCTTATTCTCCGCATCAAAGAAGATTACGACGGCGCCGAGCCTTCTGGAAACTCGGTCGCCATCCTCGCCTTGCTCAAGCTCGGCAAGATCACCGGCCAAAAGCCCTTCACGCAGGCCGCCCATCAAAGCCTCCGCCTCTTCGCCCGCCGGCTCCAACAGGTGCCCCAGACTGTCCCTTATATGCTTCAGGCCCTGGATTTCTCGCTCGACGAACCCTCGCGCGCCGTGGTCGCCGGCGATCCCGCCCGCCCCGAAACCCGCGCGCTGCTGCGCCGTGTTCACTCCGCCTACCAACCCAACCGGGTTGTGCTCGGCAATACCGGCCCCGTCGAGCCCTTCGCCCAGACGCTGCCCGCCCGCCAAGGCCCCATGCTCTATTTGTGCACCGGGACCGCCTGCCAGCCTCAGATGTAATACATCTGCTTGGTCTCGGCGCCCTCGTCAATCAACTGCTGGAAAGTGATCCCCTCGGCGGCGGCATCCAGCGCCTGCTGCAACCTCCGCCACGCTCGTCGCAGTTCCGGCGGGCCCTCCGTGTCGCCCAGCCCCGGCGCGTCGAATACCGGCCCGTCTGCCGCCCGCAGCACGTCCCCCAGCGTGATTTCCGCCGGCGCCCGCGCCAGCAAATAGCCCCCCTCCTTCCCCCGCACGCTGCGCACAATCCCCCGCGCCTTCAGCTCCAGCAGGATCTGCGGCAGGTACCCCGGCGGCACCCCCTGCTCGGCCGCCACGTCTTCCATCCGCATCGCCGCGCTGTCAGGATAATGCCGCGCCAGCCCCAGCACCGCCCGGGCCGCATAATCGCTCTTCACCGACAGCTTCACGCCCCCAGCTTAGGCGCAAGGCCGGATTTCGCAATCCGAGTTTCCGGAGGTAATTGCGGAGGTCGCGAGTAGCCGCGAAATGGCCCGGAAAGGCCGGGAAAAGGCCGTATTACCACACCTCTTGCGTCTCTTGCGCCTCTTCGCGGCAGGTTTTGCAATTGGCTCTCCGCGCGGCGAATTGACATCACGCCAACTCGGGCCATGTTTGCTTAAATGCATAGTCAGGCACTCTTATGAAAGCGACTCGCTCTAAACTCGCCCGCGCCCCCGGCCTGGCGCTGGTCTCCTCCCAATCGGAACCCGCCGTGTCCGGCTCCCCGGCGGCTCCCCGCCCGGCAGACGACGCGCTCCTGGATGCCTACTCGCGGGCCGTGATCCGCGTCGCCGACGAAGTCGGGCCTTCGGTGGTAAAGATCGAAGTGCGTCGTGGCACCGGCGAAAGCGCCGGCAGCGGCTCTGGCTTCATCATCACGCCCGACGGCTTCGTCCTGACCAACAGCCATGTCGTCCACGGCGCCGAGCACGTCGAGGTCACCCTGGCCGATGGCCGCCAGCCCGACGCCCAGGTCGTGGGCGAAGACCCCCACACCGACCTGGCCGTGGTCCGCGTCTTCGCGCCCCAACTTCACCCCGTCCGCCTGGGCGACTCCCGGCGGGTTCGCGTCGGCCAAATGGCCATCGCCATCGGCAACCCCTACGGCTTCCAGTGTACCGTCACCGCGGGCGTCGTCAGCGCCGTCGGACGCTCCTTCCGCGCCAATACGGGGCGGCTCATTGACGACGTCATCCAAACCGACGCCGCCCTCAACCCCGGCAACTCGGGCGGGCCGCTCGTCAATTCCCGCGGCGAAATCATCGGCGTCAACACCGCCGTCATCCTTCCCGCCCAGGGCCTCTGCTTCGCCATCGCCATTGACACCGCCAAGTACGTCGCCGGCTGGCTCATCAAAGATGGCAAGATCCCCCGCAGCTACATCGGCGTTGGCGGCCAGAACGTCCCGCTCCCGCGCCGTCTCGTGCGGCATTACCGGCTGCCCGCGCCCACCGGCGTGCTGGTGATCGCGTTGGCCACCGCCGGCCCCGCCGCGCGCGCCGGCCTGCGCCAGGGCGATCTCATCGTCCAGTTCAGCCGCCAGCCCGTCCCCTCCATTGACGCCCTGCACAAGCTCCTCACCCCCGACCGCATCGGCGTCGAGTCCCTCCTCACCGTCCTCCGCGGCACCGAAAAGCTGGACCTGCCCATCACCCCGCAGGAATCCCCCCAATTCTGAAGCCGCGCACGGGGAGAAACCCGAACCCCGAAGGCCGAAACCCGAAAGAAGCCCGAAACCCGAAATCCAAGGCGAATGGGCTGCCCGCCGGCCCTGGCAGGGCGCCCTTTTGCGTGAACGGGGGCCGGAAAGTCGGAACCCACAGCGACATCCTCCTTTCCCGTCCACCCGCCCGTGCTTGCTTTCGGCCTTCGGCCTTCGGACTTCGGACTTCCGCCTTTCACCTCCCCTTCAGCCCCAGCACCAGTATCACCAAGTCAATCACGAACAGCAGCACAATCGTCACCTCCAGGATCAGCATCCACCGATTCGTCTGATCGTGATTAAGCAATTGGTATAAATCGTCCAGCGTCTGCAGCTTCTTATCAATCGTCCGGTGCCAGTCCGCCAGGTGGAACCGCGCCGAGATGTTCTCGTAAATCCGCGCCAGGTGCCAGTCGCCGAAGAACTTCGTGATGTTGGACAGCTCATCGCTGAACCGCGCCAGGTCAATCCGGATCTCCCGTAACTCGCGCAGAATCCCCGCCCGCCCCCGCGTCGGCCGCGCGCTCAAGTCCCGATACGCCCGGTCCAGCGCGTCGTCCAGGATGCGGTCATACGCCTCCAGCTCCGCCAGTTGCAGATTGGCCAGCTCCATCACGTAAAGCGTCTCGTCGAAATTCTGCCGCTCATCAATGATCAGCGCCGCGTCCCAGTCCACCACCACCAGGTCACGCTCGTAATAGCTCAGGAAACGGCCCGTGGATTCATCCGCTTCCTGCTTGGACAAATGGTCCACGTCCGGCTCCTGCGTCAGCAACGACGCCACCGCCCGCCGGCTGGCCCGCCACCACGCCTCCGCCCCCACCGCCGTCCCGTCCTCCGCGATCAGCGGCGACTCGATGCAGAACACCGTGTAAGCTTCCTCCTCCGCCAGTTGCCGCACCGGCCGGACGTAGTGCGACGCCAGCTCGCTGCGCACCTCTTCCGCCAGCCGCCGCACCTCCTCGTTCAGCGAGCCGTTGCTGAATTGCAAATCGTGGTAACACACCAGGTCCTCCACCTGCTCCACCTCGAACGGCACGTGCACGCTGATGCTGATCGCTCCCACCGGCAGCAGCTTGATCACCCGCTCCACCCGCACCGGCCCCCGCGGCCCGATCCGCTCCAGCGGCGGCAGCCGCACCATCTGTGGCCGGTAAAAGAAGAGCTGCCGCGGACTGCGCTTGCTCGCATCCACCACGAACTGCGCCACCGGCTGCCCCAGCAACTCCCGCACCGGCTGCCGCGTCATCTCGTACGCCACGTCGAACGCATAGACATACACCACCTCCCCCGCATAGCGCCTGATCTTCGGTAGCACCCCCTTCCGCTCCGGAGCTTTTGCCTGTTCCGTGGCCGCAATCATACGCAACCCCAACATAAACCAGCCTCTCCCAAAGTCCAAGCCCCGGCCCGCCACGGTGCGATCCACCCCCATCCACCTCCCGGCGTATCTTGCCGGTGCCACCACGGGAGGCCGAGCCCTGACGGCCCGCGAGCGCTGCCTTTCGGCGCGAGGAACGCGGTCGTGGCCCCCAAGCGGCGCCATAGCAACGCCGGAGTATCCCCTTAGTTGCAAGGAAGTTGCAAGCATGTTGCAAGCCTGTTGCAGGCTTGTTGGAACCTTCCTTCATCCCCTCAGACCCGGTCCCCAAGCCGAGCACCGGTGCGCTCAGGCCTCCGAGCGGCGCAGGGTCCCGCAGGGCCCGGGTATAATGTATAGACTGCGGAAGCGTCGCCCAGGTTACAGGGATTCGACGGATTTCAAGCTGGCGTGCGCCACTCACTGCGGTCTGGCGCGATCCCGCGGCGGCGCTATTGCCTGGATGCACCCCCCACTCCCAAAATCCCTCTTCATGTCAGAACGACACACCCCTTGGTCCCACGCACCCTTGCGCCAACTCAGCCAGCGCGGCACCTATTTCGTCACTGCCGGCACCTGCCTCAAGCTGCACCATTTCCGCGGCCCGCAACGCCTGCGCATCCTTCATCGTGGCCTGCTCACCGTCGCACGCGACTTCGGCTGGCACCTCGAAGCTTGGGCCGTGTTCTCCAAGGAACCAGTATCCGTGGTGTTCCGCCACCTGGTTTGAACGCACCGCTTCCCCGGCGATGGTCAAGTCAATCTGCCGCTTCAAGTTTGATCGGGTCACAGTGTACGATGAGTTCGTGCCCGAAACCGCCGGGTAGCCGCAAAGCGAAAACGGCACACGACTGCCGCGCTCCAAAACCTGCGGCCCCTGGCCGCGCCTCACGCACCGCGCCAGCGTCTTGGAGTGCGGCAGCCCCCTGCCGCTTTCCCCCCCAGCTCGCGGCAAACACCCTGCTCCGCATCCCCCCAAGCTCCCCAAAGCGTCCGAATACAACCGCGCTCCAAAACCTGCGGCCCCTGGCCGCGCCTCACGCACCGCGCCAGCGTCTTGGAGTGCGGCAGCCCTCTGCCGCTTTCCGCACCCATCCACCTCCACTCCCACCGCTTTTTCTTTGCTTCTCCGCCCCCCACTCCCAAAATCCCTCCCCATGTCAGAACGACACACGCCTTGGCCCCACGCACCCTTGCACCAACTCAGCCAGCGCGGCACGTATTTCGTCACTGCCGGCACCTACCTCAAGCTACACCATTTCCGCAGCCCGCAGCGCCTGCGCATCCTGCATCGTGGCCTGCTCACCGTCGCGCGCGACTTCGGCTGGCACCTCGAAGCCTGGGCCGTGTTCTCCAAGGAATCAGTATCCCTGGTGTTCCGCCGCCTGGTTTGAACGCACCGCTTCCCCGGCGATGGTCAAGTCAATCTTCCGCTTCAAGTTTGATCGAGTCACGGTGTACGATGATTTCGCCCCCGACGCCGCTTGGTAGGCGCAAAGCGAAAGCGGCAGACGACTGCCGCACTCCAAAACCTGCGGAATTACTCAGCGTCGCGGGCAACGCGGAGCGTCTTGGAGTGCGGCAGTCCCCTGCCGCTTTTCCCCACCCCAGCTCACGGCAAACACCCTGGTCCGCATCCCGGCAAGCTCCCCAAAGCGTTCGAGTACAACCGCGCTCCAGAACCCGCACCCCATCGCCCCGCCTCACCCACCGTGCCAGCGTCTTGGAGTGCGGCAGTCCCCTGCCGCTTCGGCTAAGGAGCAGCCTGCCAGCCTGCCTGCGCCTCGGCGTTGAACTTGAAAAAGGCAGTTCCAGCAACGCAAAGGCGCAAAGGTGCCCAGACGCGAGGATTTCGGTTCTGGGCAGGTCCACCCCCTGGGTGAGTGATTCGAGCCCGTCTTCCCCTTCCCATTTTCCTGCCCTTTGCACTACTATCTATCAAAGTTTGCGCCGCCTGCGCAAGTCTCTGGTGCCCCCACTCATCGGCTATTTGCCATTGGCTATTTGCTATCTTCGGTTGCGGCTCTGCCGCGCTGAGTCCTTGCCTCTTGGCGTCTTTGCGTTAACCGCCTTTCTTACGTCCAATCCGCCCCTTTGATTTGGCCCGCTTCCTGCTGTCTCACCCCGGGGGATTTATCGTCCCCTTCGACAATGAACATTGGCCAAAACAACCGGGTACAAGCCGTAATGATGCGCTGCCACCACCCATGGACCCAGATAAACGCCAACAGGGCTGCCCAAGCCCCCGATCTTCTATCCCAGGATTCCCTTCACCGTACAGTGACCCAAAGCAAGGCGATCCGAGACCGGAGTCCGCCCCTCAGAATCTGTGTCCATCTGTACTACTATCCATCAAAGTTCGCTCAGCCTGCGCAAATCCCTGGTGCCCCACCACCTCGGCTATTTGCCATTGGCTATTTGCTATCTTCGGTTCCGGCTCTGCCGCGCTGGGTCCATCTGTGGTTTCCCTCTTCCCGGACAGCGCATTTCGGCCTCACCAGAGAAATGCACATTTTCCCGCTTTTTCTCTTGCAAGGCAGCCCCGCTTCGTCTTTAATCCCGCCGTCCGAGAGAAGTGTTTGCCGGTAAAGGCCTTGTCGGTTTGATAGAGACGCAGATCAAATATATATGAAAAAACAAGTCTCGGCTCCGCTCGCGGCGGTCAACCCCGTCCCGCGCCCCACGCCGTTCTCCGCTCACCCGTTTCACCCCCAGCCTCTGCTCCAGAATACGCCTGCCAACTTTATGAAAAAGTCAATCGCCCTTTCACTCCTCACCCTCCTTGTCACGCTCCTCGGCGCTTCGTCGGCAAGTGCAGCGACTACTTATTATTCCAGAGCAAGTACCGACTGGAACGTAGCCTCAACTTGGTCCACTGCTTCTTACGGTGGCGCTGCGGCTTCCGCCTATCCGGTCGCCGGTGATACAGTGAATATCGGAAATGGTTACACCGTTGGAGTGAGCGCAAGTTCAGCGTGCGCTACTCTCAATTTCCAAGCAGGTGCGTACAATAATACTCTAAGCATCGGCTCGGGAGGTACCTTGTCCGTCTCAGGAACCATCACCATTCCCAGAGCAAATACAGGTGATTTAAATACACTTGCTGTTGGCGCTGGCACTTTGAGCGCTGGAACCGTTGCCTTTACGGGCTCCGGAACAAGCGTAAGACACGAGATAACGATTACGACTGGAACTGTTACCGTTACAGGTGATGTCACTGAGGATACAGCCGGCAACACTAGTCCTTCGATTATATTTACGAGCACTGGGACTCTCAATTTGGGCGGCGCACTCTGGGCGGGTGGCGGAGGGACACTGACAACGGTTGCCGGTTCTACCGTAAACTATGACGGGGCTAATCAAACCGTTGCAGGTTTCACTTATACTGGTAACCTTACGCTTTCCGGCAGCGGCACCGTCACCCTCCAGACCGCCACCACAAGTGTTGGCGGCAACATGACGCTTAGCGGTACCGTTTCGGTGGCGACGGTAGTCGGTTTGACCATTAGCGGCAATCTGAGCATTGGCAACGGCACGACCTTTAACGCGGCGGGCTTTGCCCTGACGGTGACGGGCACCACCGCCGTGGGGGGCGGGACGACCGGCTTCCTGAACATCACCTCGGCGACTGGCGCGAAACTGTTCACGGGTTTGATTACGATCAACCCGGGTGGCACCTGGAACAACTCGGGGAATTCGGCGGTTGAGGTGAGAGGTGGCATTACGAACAATGGCACGTTTACGGCGGGCACAGGAGTTTATACCTTTGACACGAACACCCAGACGCTCACCGGCACGTTCTCGATACCCAGTGTTACGGTCACCGGCGTGACGTTGAACAACAGCGGGACGTTGACGGTTGGCACCGCGCTCTCCGGCAGTGGCGGGCTGACGCAAGGCACGGGTGCCACGCTGAACATCGGCGGCACTTCGGGGATCACGACGCTGACGGCCACGGCCAGCCCTAACACCGTCAACTACACGGGCGCTGGCCAGACGGTGCACAACAACAACTATTACAATCTCACCCTGAGCGGCAGTGGGACAGATGTTTTGGGAACTAGCACCACGGCGATCAGCGGCAATATGACGTTGAGTGGAAGCGTTTCGGTGGCGACGGTAGTCGGTTTGACCATTAGCGGCAATCTGAGCATTGGCGACGGCACGACCTTTAACGCGGCGGGCTTTGCCCTGACGGTGACGGGCACCACCACCGTGGGGGGCGGGACGACCGGCTTCCTGAACATCACCTCGGCGACTGGCGCGAAACTGTTCACGGGTTTGATTACGATCAACCCGGGTGGCACCTGGAACAACTCGGGGAATTCGGCGGTTGAGGTGAGAGGTGGCATTACGAACAATGGCACGTTTACGGCGGGCACAGGAGTTTATACCTTTGACACGAACACCCAGACGCTCACCGGCACGTTCTCGATACCCAGTGTTACGGTCACCGGCGTGACGTTGAACAACAGCGGGACGTTGACGGTTGGCACCGCGCTCTCCGGCAGTGGCGGGCTGACGCAAGGCACGGGTGCCACGCTGAACATCGGCGGCACTTCGGGGATCACGACGCTGACGGCCACGGCCAGCCCTAACACCGTCAACTACACTGGGACTAGCCAAACGCTGAAGGTTGTGACCTACTACAACCTCACTCTTTCCGGCTCTGGCGCAACAGCGGCTACAGGGGTCGCCGTCAATGGAACGCTGGATTTCGAAGGCAGTGCGACGCTGTCCTTCACCGGCACAGCCACCGCGAACAGCCTTACTTTCATCGGCGTAACTCAAGCCGCGGGCACATGGGGCTCTGCCACTTCCGGTGCACCTATTCAGGATACCCACTTTGCTTCGACTGGCCTCTTGACGGTTTCAACCGGTGTGGGGCCCCTGGCTAAATTCGCGGTAACTACACCCGGTACCCAGACAGCGGGCACAGCTTTCAACATCACAACGATTACCGCCCAGGATGCGGGGAATAATACCGTTACGAGTTTCACCGGCACGGTGAATTTGACCGAGACCGGCGGCGGGGCCGGCGGAACGGTGACACCGTCGCAGTCGAGCGCTTTCGCGGCAGGTGTGCTTTCAGGTCAGAGCGTGACGTTGAGCAAGTCCGGGACGCTGGTCACGATCACGGCCACCGACCATGCCGGGAGCGGCAAGACCGGAGTCAGCGGCACATTCACCGTCAATGCCGGCGCAGCAACAACGCTGGCGATTACCTCGGTCAATGGCGGGTCTAATCCAACCGCTGGCACCGCCTTCAGTGTGGTGGTGCAATCGCAGGACGCGAATGGCAATGCGGCCAATGTTGTGGCGAACACAGGCGTTGGCCTGAGCCTGAACACCGGCACCGGGACATTGGGCGGAACGCTGACTGGGACCATCACGGCCGGGTCCAGTTCGGTCACGATCAGCGGGGTCACCTACACCAAGGCCGAGAGCGGTGTGATCCTCACCGCTACCCGGACCAGTGGCGACAGTTTGACGGCGGGCAACAGCGGTGCGTTCACAGTCAATCCGGGTGCTCTGGATCATTTTGCGATTTCGGCCATTTCGTCGCCGCAGACGGCGGGGACGGCGATCACCGGGATCACGCTGACGGCGCAGGACGTGAACAACAACACGGCGACAAGTTTCACGACTACGGTGGCATATAGCGGCACGGCAGGGATCACGGGCACATCGGCCGCATTCACTTTGGGCGTGTTAAGCGGCGTCAGCGTCACGCCCACCGTGGCGGGCAACAACTTGACGTTCATTGTCACCGGGTCCAGCAAGACGGGCACGGCCATGATAGCCACGATCAATCCGGGCGCCATTGCCAGCTACTCCGTGACCGCCACGACCCCGCAGACGCGCGGGACCGCGTTCCCCGTCACGGTCACGGCAAAGGACTCGAATGGCAACACGGTGACAACTGACAGCTCGACCCAGGTGACCATGACCAGCAGTACAACCAATGTGCAGTTCACCGGCAACCCAGCGACCCTCTCCAGCGGCACGTTTACCATCAGCGCATTGGACAATTACTTCGAGAACGTCACCCTCACCGCCACGGATGGAAACACGAAGACCGGCACCAGTTCGTCCATTGCCGTCAATCCGCTCAACGGTGACTTCGCAAGCCGGGCCAGCGCCGCCTGGAGCGCCACCACGACTTGGTCCAACTTTAACGGCACGGCCTGGATCAACGCGACGACCGTGCCCACGTCAACGACTACTGGAGAGATTAGTATCCAGGGCGGATTCACGGTGACGGTGGGCGCGTCCACCTCAGTTCCTTTGAGCCTGTTTGTCGTCAATTCTGGCAGCACCGTCTCGATCGGCAGCGGCTTCACTTTGACCGTTGGAAATGGCTTGGCCAACGGTGTCATCAGCGGCAGCGGTATCTTGGCCGAGAACGGCACCGCCACGGTGCTGGATTTGAACGGCGCCAACACCTACAGCGGCGGCACGGTCATCACCAGCGGCACCGTGTCCATTAGTTCGGACGGCAACCTGGGCAACACCAGCGGCGGGATCACCTTCGGCGGCGGTACATTACAAACCACTGGCAGTACCGCGGTGACTACTACCCGCACCATCACGCTCACTTCCGGCGCCGTGCTTAGTCTTGGCGCCCCACTTTACTTGGAGGGAACGATCACCGGCGGCACCGGGCTTACGACGAGCGGAAACGATCTCATCATGGACCGGTCGTCGGGTAACAACGCCATCGGCCCGATCACCGTGAACGGTAACCGGCTCTTTGTCTTTACGCTGGGCTCGGTCAACGCTTCCACCATCGCCGTCCATACCGGCGCAATCCTCGATTTCGATGTCTCCGGTGGGGCCACACCGGCCAATACGATCACGTTTGACTCGGGTGCTGGCGTGGCGAACCGCACGGGCACTTTGACGTTAAGCACCGCTACCGCGAGCTTCCCTACCTCGGGCACGATGATCTTCAACAGCGACGACCAGGCAAGCACCGCCATTACTGTTAGCGGGGCCTATCCGGCTCTTGCCGGCCCTCTCACCATCCAAGTCGGAGGCCAGAATGCCACCGTAGGCACGGTGACGTTGAGCGGCGCCATCAGTGGCACTGGTGGCCTTACCAAGACCTCCACCGGCGAGCTCATCCTTGGCTCGGCCAACACTTACACAGGCGGCACGACAGTCAGTGCGGGCACACTTGATGCCCACGTGGCCGGCAGCCTTGGCACCCGTGACGTGAATGTGGCCAGCGGCGCGGTGCTCATGCTTGATACCAGCACAGGCATGTCCACCACCGCCCTCCTCCTGCTGAGCGGTGCGACGCCGAACGTCACCCTGGCTACCGGCATCAACCAGACCGTCGGCGGCCTCTCCTTTGACGGCGGTGCGACGTTCCAAGCCACCGGCACCTGGGGAAATTCAGGCAAGACCCACAATGACGCCGTCCGCTTTTCCGGGACTGGAACTCTCACTGTGAGTTCCCCAATCGCGATTACCGTAACAGCCGCCAGCAACACCAAGACCTACGATGGCACCACCAGCGCAGCGGCCATCCCAACGCTCACGTCAGGCACCCTGGCAGCCGGAGACACCGCGACCTACTCGGAAACCTACAGCACGAAAGATGTGGGCACCGGCAACAAGACCTTGGTCCCCGCCGTCACCATAAAGGACAGCGATAATGTGGACGTGACTGCCAGCTATAACATCACCCTGACCAGCATAACCACCGGCACGATCACGCCCAAGGCCCTGACGGTATTGGGCATCACGGCGGCTAGCACGGTTTATGATGGCACGACGACGGCCAAACTCGGTGGGACGGCGGCGTTTCAGACGCCGGAGGCGCCGGGCAACGGCAACACGAGCGATGGCATACCTTACAATGTGGACTCCGTTTCACCGGGCACGGTAACAGGCACGCTCGCGGCCAAGGATGTGGGCACGGAGAACGTGACGACCAGCGTGGCGGTGACCGGCACGGGCAATGGCAACTACACCGTGACGCCGCAAGCGGGTCTGACGCAGCAGGTGACGGCCAAGGCGCTGACAGTATCGGGCATTACGGCGGCGTCCACAACTTACGACGGGACGACAACGGCGAAGCTGGGTGGGGCGGCGGCGTTCCAGACAGCGGAAGCGCCGGCGGTTGGGTCCGGCGGCGACGGCAAGCCCTACACGGGCAATGGCGACGCGGTTTCACCGGGGACGGTAACGGGCACATTGGCGGCCAAGGATGTGGGCACGGAGAACGTGACGACCAGCGTGGCGGTGACGGGCACGGGCAATGGCAACTACACCGTCACGCCGCAAGCGGGTTTGACGCAGCAGGTCACGCCCAAGGCACTGACGGTATCGGGCATTACGGCGGCGTCCACGACTTATGACGGCACGACGACGGCGAAGCTGGGCGGGGCGGCGGCGTTCCAGACAGCAGAAGCGCCGGCGGTTGGGTCTGGCGGCGACGGCAAGCCCTACACGGGCAATGGCGACGCGGTTTCACCGGGGACGGTGACGGGCACACTCGCGGCCAAGGATGTGGGCACGGAGAACGTGACGACCAGCGTCGCGGTGACGGGCACGGGCAATGGCAACTACACCGTCACGCCGCAAGCGGGTTTGACGCAGCAGGTGACGGCTAAGGCGCTGACGGTATCGGGCATTACGGCGGCGTCCACGACTTATGACGGGACGACGACGGCGAAGCTGGGCGGGACGGCGGCGTTCCAGGCGGCGGAAGCGCCGGCGGTCGGCACCGGCGGCGACGGCAAGCCTTACACGGGCAATGGTGACGCGGTTTCGATTGCCGGCGCGGCAGCGGGCACGCTGGCGGCCAAGGATGTCGGCACGCGCGGGGTAACCATCACTGGCAACACGGTGACGGGCACAGGCTCCGGCAACTACACGGTGACGCAGCAAGCGGGTTTGACGCAGCAGGTCACGCAAAAGGCGCTGACGGTGTCGGGCATTACGGCAGCCTCCACGACTTATGACGGGACGACGACGGCGAAGCTGGGTGGGACGGCGGCGTTCCAGGCGGCGGAAGCGCCGGCCGTTGGGACCGGCGGCGACGGCAAGCCTTACACGGGCAATGGCGACGCGGTTTCAATTAGTGGTACGGCGGCGGGCACGCTGGCGGCCAAGGATGTGGGCACGGAGGCGGTGACCATCACTGGCAACACGGTGACAGGCACAGGCTCCGGCAACTACACGGTGACGCAGCAAACGGGTTTGACGCAGCAGGTCACGCCCAAGGCGCTGACGGTGTCGGGCATTACGGCGGCCTCCACGACTTATGACGGCACGACGACGGCGAAGCTGGGCGGGACGGCGGCGTTCCAGACGGCGGAAGCGCCAGCGGTCGGGACCGGCGGCGACGGTATTCCTTACACGGGCAATGGCGACGCGGTTTCACCGGGGACGGTAACGGGCACGCTGGCGGCCAAGGACGTGGGCACGGAGAACGTGACGACCAGCGTGGCGGTGACCGGTACGGGCAATGGCAACTACACCGTGACGCCGCAAGCGGGTCTGACGCAGCAGGTCACCCCCAAGGCACTGACGGTATCGGGCATTACGGCGGCGTCCACGACTTATGACGGCACGACGACGGCGAAGCTGGGCGGGACGGCGGCGTTCCAAACAGCGGAAGCGCCGGCGGTTGGGACCGGCGGAGATGGTATTCCTTATACAGGCAATGGCGACGCGGTTTCACCGGGGACGGTAACGGGCACACTGGCGGCCAAGGATGTGGGCACGGAGAACGTGACGACCAGCGTGGCGGTGACCGGCGCGGGCAATGGCAACTACACCGTCACGCCGCAAGCGGGTTTGACGCAGCAAGTCACCCCCAAGGCGCTCACGGTGGCGGGAAACCTGTCAGTGCCGGGCAGCAAAGGGTATGACGGCACACCGGTGGCCACAGTGTCGGGTTCGGCGGCCTTGCAGACGGCCGAATCCACGGGTAGCGGCAGTACGTCGGATGGCAAGCCCTACACTGGCAATGGCGACGTGGTGGGTTTGAGTGGCACGGTGACCGCAGCCTCGTATAACAGCAAAGATGTCAACACCGCAACCACGGTGACTTTCGACACCAGCGGTCTGTCACTGAGTGGCACTGGGTTTGGCAACTACACGATGATAACGCCCGTCACCCAGGCCGCAACGATCACCCCGGCCAACACTACGGCTGCTGTTGCCCTCACCTCCGGCACTAATCCCAGCCTGCCGACTAACAGCCTCACGTTCACGGCGACGATCAGCCCGGTCAGCAGCCCGGCCACGCCGACGGGCACGGTCCAGTTCAAGAGCAACGGGAACGACTTGGGCACCCCGGTCACGGTGGACCCCAGCGGCGTCGCCCAAACCCCCAGCATTACCGCATCCAACGCTGGCCACGGCAACCTGACCATCACGGCCGTCTATGTGAACACGGACGGCAACTTTAGCGGGATCACCGGCACGCTGAGCCCCGACCAGGTTGTTGATACGCCGCCGGTCGGCGGCACGCACAGCCTCGTGACGGCTATGAATACACCCTTGAACGTCAGCGCCAGCACTCTGGGCGGCTTGGATTTTGACGCAGATGGCGACCCGCTGACCGTCAGCGCCGTGACCAGCCCCAGCGCCAACGGTGGCACCGTTTCCCTGAGTTCCGGCACGGTCACCTACACCCCGCCGTCGCCCACTTTTGCCGGCGCCGACACGTTTACCTACACCATCAGCGATGGGTTCTTGGGCGGCACCGCCACCAGCACGGCCAACGTGACTGTGAATCTGAGCGGCCCTGCCACGAGCATTATTAAATACGTTTCGTTGCCGAGCCCCGGGATCGCGGACTTGCGCGCCTATGGCATTCCCGGACACACCTACGACGTCCAGAGATCACCCGATATGATCACTTGGACCACAATCTCAACAAGCCCAGTCACCGCTGCGCCAAACGGCATTGTCACTTACGAGGACGACTCCGCCCCCGCCACAGAAGCCTATTATCGTTTAGCCGTCCATTAACCTATTGAGAACCTGAAAACTATGAACGCATCATTTATGAGCAAACTCACCAAGCTGGCCGTCCTATCAAGCCTGTTGGCCGCGCTCTTCAGCCTTTCGGCGCGGGCCGCGGTTTTCACGTACCCCTTCACTGATTCCGGTCAGATTCCACAGGGTGGCACCGTCTTTTCGGTGGCGCACACGATTAGCGGCATCGGGGAGGTCATTCAGAGCGTCGAGCTTATCCTTACTTTCAATGACAGCGCCTCGCTTACGGGAAACAGCAGCAGCGGCATCCAAGGACTGCTGACTCTGGGCATTACCGGGAGCTCCCCTTTTGTCAGCTTCTCCCCAACGGCAACTTCCAGTTCCGGCTCAGAGAAGATCTATGACATGACTTTTTCGGGCACTTCCGGCACCCCCGGTACCGGTTTCCTTAATTCGAATCCGAATGATACCTGGAGTTTGGTGCTGTACGATAACAGCACCAGCGGGATCGAAAACAGCCTGATCAGTTGGACGCTGGACATCACCGCCGTGCCTGAGCCGATCAATGTGGCCCTGGGCCTGTTTGCCGCCCTGTTCGCTGGCTTCAAACTGTTCTCCTGTCGCCGCCAGCAGCGGGCGTAGGGAACATTCCCCCTTCACGCGACAAGTGTGGGTGAGGCGCCGACAGCCGTCGGCGCCTTTTTCTTCTCCGCGCTGCCTCAGTCTCGGCTGGAAGGCGGCAGGGGACTGCCGCACTCCATGACGCTGGCGCGTTAACTCCAGCCGCCGCGACTGGCCGCCAGGTCTTGGAGTGCGGTAGTCCTCTACCGCTTTTCCCGCTCAAAGCCCCCTGCGCGCCGCTTCCAGCAGTTGCTTCTCCTCCGGCAGCAGCTTCGCCGGTTGGGCCAGGTCGAGATATTTCTTGGCCTGGGCGGGCTGGCCCGAGGCGGACAGCAAGAGGCCGTAGTATGGAGCCACGGACGGATCCTCCAGACTCTCCGGTTTCAGCTTCTGGAGCACTGCCAGCCCCTCCGCGGTGCTGCCGCGCAGATGCAGCGCAAAGGCGTAAGTGGAAGCGATGATCGCATTATCGGGCCGTTCGGTATAGAGTTGCTTGGCCAATTCACACGCCTTGGGGACGTTCAGCTTAAGGAGCAAGGAAGTGGCCGCGAGGTTGTTCCTGGCGTTAAAGTCTTTCGGGTTCAACTCCGCCAGCACCCCAAACAGCTTGTTGAGCCCGCGCGTGTTGCCCTCGGTCTGGTAAAGACGGCCCAACTCGTTCAGGGTCCAGCGCTCCCCTGGATGCCGCTCATAAATGTGCCAGAGCAAATCCTCCTTGTCCTGGGCGCGCTGCCAGGTTTCAGCCAGGTTGAACAGCGTGCCTAGCGCTCCCAAACGGTCGCCCGCCTCCCGCACCGCGCTCCGCCAATAACTCTGGGCCGCAATTTCCCTCCTTTGCAGGGACGCTTCCGAAAGGATCGCAAAGCGCATGAATTCCAACTCCGCCCAGCGCTGGTCCGCCAGAAAGCTTTGCACGCCGGCCCAGTCCTTGAGCGCAACGTACGTCTCCGTAGTGGCCAGGGGCACGGGCTGCTGGGCCCGGACCGCCGGCGGCAGGTTGGTCAGCCAGCGCAGCGCCTCCTCCGCGCGGTTGTGCTGAATAAACCAGGTGGACAGGCCCCGCACCTCCGCCACGTTCGTAACCGCGCGCTCCTTGAGGCTCTCCAGGTATGACGTGGACTCCGGGCCCTTGTCCCGCAACAGAATATCGAGATGCTGAAGGCGGTCACCGATCGTGCAGCGCGGGTTGGCCACCAACTCGTCGGACCAAGCCGCCGCCGCCGCGAAATCCTGGCGCCGGAGGGACTCCATCGCCAGCGAGCGGAGGGCGACCGCCCCGAAGTTTGTGCTCCGGCGCAGGCTTTCCAGCACAGCCCGGCCTTCCGCGGCGACGTCGGCATTGGTCGAGGCGAGGCGTAACGTCGCCAGGTTAAGCCGATGCAGTTCGTTGCTCGGCTCAAGCCGGGCGGCGGCAGCGAACTCGAGTTCGGCTTTGTCCAGTTCGTTCAGCCGGATTGCTAGGTCGGCGGAAACTACGTGAAACATCGCCAGGTTTGTGGCCCCGCCGCGCAAGTCATCCAGAATCTGTGTGGTCAGGGAGTAGGGCGGGCGCTGGAGGTGCAGGGCGGTGGAGGCCAGCCGCAGCCGGTTTTCCGGCGTGGGTGAAATCTCCGCGATGCGCCGGTTCCAGTCCAACAGCGCCGGCGAGCCGGCCAATTCCGCCAGGCCGGCCATAATCTGACAGGCGAAAAGATTCGAGGGATTGATGGACAGGACCTCCCGAGCGCTGAGCGAGACGTTGCGGTAGTCGCCTTTAGCCAAGAATGTCCGGGCCTCCGCGACGAGCCGTCGCTGCTCCCACTTTCGGTAGGCGGGCCGGCCCAGCCAGAAGCCCGCCCCAACCAACGCCAGCAGGATGAGGGCCACGATGGCCAGTCTAACTCGGCCTTTCACGTCGTCTTCCATGCGCGGCAATGGTCAATCTTCGGCAGGTTTTGTCAAACCCCGAGTTGGCTGCGGCGGTGCGGAGGAGCAGCGGTGGGCGCGCCAGCGTCTTGGAGTGCGGCCAGCCCTCTGCCGCTTTCGGATCGCGCCAACGCTGCGCCTCCGGTTAATCTTCTCCCCTCGGCCAAGCTCGCAGCGGTCGTGCCAAAGCCGCAGAGGACTGGCCGCACTCCAAAACCTGGCGGACCTTCCCGGCTTCCCCGCGTGCGTGCGAGCGTCTGGCTTGCCCCATGGTCAGCGCCTTGGCACACTCTCCGCAGATGCGTGAACGGCTGCGTGCATGGACGGAAAAACTGGAGACCTTTGGCCGGGAGGTCATTGTCGAGGAGCGACCCGGGGCGCGCGAAGCCCTCCTGCGGGCGTTGCTCCATGCTTGCTCGAAGCTCTACCAGGCCGGCATCAACCTCCGCCGCTTTCTCTACGATTGGCGTATTGCCCGCGACTCGACCCTCGGCGTGCAGGTCATCGCCGTGGGCAACCTCACCTGGGGCGGCACCGGCAAGACCCCCGTGGTCGAGAAGTTCGCCCGCGAACTCCGCGACCAGGGCCGCAATGTAGCCATCCTCTCCCGCGGCTACCGCTCCAAGCCCACTCCCTTCCACCAACGTGTGCTTAATAAGCTCTTTCTCCGCAATGACACCACCCCGCCCCGCGTCGTCTCCGACGGCAAATCCCTCCTGCTCGATTCCGAAATGGCCGGCGACGAACCCTACATGCTCGCCTCCAACCTCAAGGACGTGGTCGTGCTGGTGGACAAGGACCGCGTCAAGAGCGGCCGCTACGCCATCGAGAAGTTCGGCTGCGACACCCTCCTCCTCGACGACGGGTTCCAGTATTGGAAACTGCGCGGGCGGCGGCTGGACATCGTCCTGGTTGACTGCCAGCAGCCCTTCGGCACCGAGCGCCTCATGCCGCGCGGCAACCTGCGCGAGCCCCCCTCCCACCTCGCCCGCGCCAGCACCATCTTCATTACCAAGAGTGAAGGTGATACGACCGAGCTGCGCCGCCGCATTGCCCTCTTCAACCCGGCGGCCGGCATCATCGAATGCGTCCATCACCCCCTTTACCTCGAAGATGTGTTTACCGGCGAGCGCCTCAAGCTGGAGTTCCTGAAGGGGCGCAAGGTGGCCTCCTTGAGCGGCATTGCCCAGCCCGAAAGCTTCGAGCAGAACCTCGTTCGGCTCGGCGCGGAACTGGTCTATTCCAAACGCTTTGCCGACCACCACCGCTTTACCCAGCAGGAAGTGCTCAACGTCATCAACCGCAGCAAAAAGCGCCAAGCCGAGACCATCGTCACCACGCAGAAGGACGCCGTACGCTTCCCCAAACTCGACCGCCGCGACCTGCCCGTCTATTTCATGCGCGTCGAAATCAAAATCCTCCGCGGCGCCAATGACTTCGAGGACTGCGTGCGCAAGATCTGCTTCCGTTAGGCGGAGGAAAACCACAGATGAACACAGATGAACACAGATGAAGAAGGAAATTGAACAACCGGACTTGCAGGGTGGGAACAATACTCTTCTGCTCAACTACTTGCGCATCACCAAGTTGAGAGTCGGCCTGATCCTGAACTTCAAGCACTCCCGCCTCGAGTGGGAGCGCATCGTCCTATAGGACTATCTGTGTCCATCTGTACTACTATCCATCAAAGTTCGCTCAGCCTGCGCAAGTCCCTGGTGCCCCACCGCCTCGGCTATTTGCCATTGGCTATTTACTATCTTCGGTTCCGGCTCTGCCGCGCTGGGTCCATCTGTGGTTAGATTCATTTCTTACCGCTAACGATGGAAACCCCTCTCTATTGGCTGGCACGCGCGCTCGTGGCCCTGCTCCAGGCGCTGCCGCTGACCTGGGTGGCGCGGCTCGGGCGGCTGGGCGGCGAGCTGGCCTACTGGCTGGATGCGCGCCACCGGCGGGTCGCCCGCCGCAACCTGGCTATGTGCTTCGGCCAGGAAAAATCCCCGGCCCAGCTCCGCGCCCTGGCACGCGAAAACTTCCGGCGCATCGGCGAGAACTACACCTGCGCCATCAAAACCGCCAGCATGAGCTACCAAGAGCTGCGGCCCCGCGTGGAATTCGTTGGCAACCCCCGGATCATTTCGCCCCCGGCGGACCACAAACCCCAGAGCGTTGTCGCCGCCATCGGCCACTTCGGCAACTTCGAGCTCTATGCCCGGTTCGGCCAATTTGCGCCCGCTTGCAAGTGCGCCACCACCTATCGCGGCTTGCGCCAGGCCTCCCTCAACCGGCTGCTGCAAACGCTGCGCGAGCGTTCGGGCTGCCTCTTCTTTGAACGCCGGTTCGACGCCCAGCCGCTGAGGGCCTTTATGAACCAGCCGGGCGTCATTCTGGGGCTGCTCTCCGACCAATCAGCCGGATCAGTGCGCGTGCCCTTCCTCGGGCACGACTGCTCGACGACCATCGCGCCCGCCATCTTCGCGCTGCGTTATCATTGCGCCCTCATCACGGGCATCTGCTACCGCGTCGGCCTCGCCCGCTGGCGCATCGAGGCGGGCGCCGAAATCCCCACCCGGGAGAACGGCCGGCCTCGCTCCACCGCCGCCATCATGGCCGACGTGAACCGCGCCTTCGAAGTCGCTGTCCGCCGTGACCCCGCCAATTGGTTCTGGGTTCATAAACGCTGGAAACCAGCCGAACGACGGGCAGGCGTCTCGCCCGCGTTGCCACCTCCCGTGGCCAAGAACCCCACGGGCAGTCGGGAAGCCTGCCCTGATTCGCAAAACCAGGGAGCCGGCCCATGACAGCTCCTCCGCCCGCCCGTACGCCCCCCCCTCGACGCATTCTCGTACGCGGCGTCAATTGGCTGGGCGACGCCGTGATGACCACGCCCGCGTTGCAGCGCCTGCGCGAAGCACTCCCTAACGCGCATATCACCCTCCTCACGCATGAGAAGCTCGCGGACCTGTGGCGACGCCATCCGAGCCTGGATGCGGTGATGGCATTCTCCCCTGGCGAGAGTCCGTGGTCCGTGGCGCGTCGTCTGCGCGCCGAGCGGTTTCAAGCCGCGCTGGTCCTGCCCAATTCACCCCGCTCGGCGCTGGAAGTCTGGCTGGCGCAAATACCGCAGCGTATCGGCTATGCCCGCCCCTGGTGCAGTTGGCTGCTGACGCAAGCGCTCGCCCCGCGCCCCGGCAAGCTCCAGATGCCTCGGCGCTCCGTCAGGGAAGTGAAGCGCTTGGTTCGCCGCCCCGTAGCCCCCCTTGCTCCCGCCGCCGCTCGCCCGCCAGAAAGCGCCGTCCACCAAATCCGTGACTACCTCCACTTGGCCGCCGCCTTGGGGGCCAATCCCGAACCCCTCCCGCCAAAACTGGAAATCACTGTCGAGGAATTGCGAACGGCGGAGACGGCGGTTGCTCAGGCAGTAGTGCGGGCGTCCCGCTTGCCCACGGGGGCAGGCGGGACGCCCGCACTTCTCGGGCTTAATCCTGGCGCCGAATACGGCCCCGCCAAACGCTGGCCCGCGGAGAACTTTGCCGCCGTCGCGCGTGAGGTCTCCCGGAGGTTCGGGAATTGCGCCTGGCTGGCTCTTGGAGGCCCGGGCGATGGGCAGCTCTGCCTCGAGGTTGCCCGGCTCGCAGACAGTGGCGTTATCAATCTGGCCGGCAAAACCTCGCTGCGGCAGTCTATGGCCCTCCTCAAGCTCTGCCGCGTCTTGCTGACCAACGATACCGGACCAATGCACGTCGCCGCCGCCCTCGGGACCCCGGTGGTCGTGCCCTTTGGCAGCACGTCCCCGGAGCTAACCGGTCCGGGATTGCCGGGCGACCCTCGTCATCTGTTGCTCACCTCCGCCGCGCCGTGCGCGCCCTGTTTCCGCCGGGCGTGCCCCATTGATTTCCGTTGTATGACCGGCATTGGCCCTGAGCGCGTCGTCGAGGCGGTCTTGCAGGCGCTGCCGCCCGGATGAATCAGCCCACGGCCATCCGCTCAAGGCGCGAACAGGCACTTTCGGGCAGGCTTTTTTGCTGGCGACTGCCTCCACCCATCCGGTAAACCCACGAGGAGACAATACTCACACTATGCGCTCGACCCTAACCGCCTCCGCCGCTCCCGCATCACGTTTCACGTTTCACGCCTCCCGCCTCGCGCACGAAGCGCCACTCACCGCGCACCACGCACCACGCACCACGCACCACGCTCCACCCCTTGTCTCCTGCGTCCTAGCCTGCGTCCTGCCCCTGCTGGCCGCCGCCGCCGAGATTCCCGCCCCAGTGCTCCCCGCTGGCGTTGGCGTGAATATCCACTTCGTCACCGGCCATGAGAAGGACCTGGATCTGATTGCGGCGGCGGGGTTCAGGTTCGTGCGGATGGACTTCGCCTGGGAGGCCATTGAAACCAGCAAAGGCGAATACAATTGGGCGGAGTATGAAGAGTTGCTGGCGAACCTCGAGAAGCGCGGCCTGCGTGCTGTCTTCATTCTCGATTACTCGCACCGTCTCTACGAGGAGACGGCAGCCAGTCCTAACCCAATCACCGGCGAATCGCATAAGGCCACGGCGTCACCGCAGCATCCAGCCAGCATCGCGGCGTTCGCGCGCTGGGCGACGGCTTCCGCCAAACACTTCCAGGGACGGCATGTGCTTTGGGAAATCTGGAACGAGCCTAATATCAGTTTCTGGAGTCCCAAGCCCGATGCGCAGCAGTACACGACCCTGGCCTTGGCCGCATCCAGGGCGATCCGCCAGGCGGAACCGCGCGCAACGATCATTGGCCCTGCCTCGTCCGGCTTCCCGTGGGAGTTCCTGGAGACGTTCCTTAAGTCCGGGGTGCTGGAGTACCTCGACGCCGTGAGCGTGCATCCGTACCGCGACCCGCACCAACCGCCGGAGACGGCCGCCCCTGACTATCAGAAACTGCGGGCGCTCATCGCGCGCTACGCGCCCCCGGCGCGGAAAGACCGCATCCCAATTCTGAGCGGCGAGTGGGGTTACTCGACCTGCAAACGCGGTGTTACGCTCGAGACTCAGGCCGCGTTCGCCGCGCGTCAGCAACTCTTCAACCTGCTCAGCGGCGTGCCGCTTTCAATCTGGTACGATTGGAAGAATGACGGCCCCGACCCGAATGAAAACGAGCACAACTTTGGCACCGTGCTGCCGGACCTGGCGCCCAAACCGGCCTTTATGGCGATTCAAACCCTCACCCGCGAGCTCTCCGGCTATCGCATCCGGCGACGGCTCCCCCTGCCGAGCGACAATGATTACGCGCTGCTCTGCCAGAATCCGGCCGGCGAACAGAAACTTGCTGCCTGGACGCTCGGCGAGCCGCACCCGGTCAGTCTCGAAATCCGTCTCCAGGCAGAAACGAAACCAGCCGTTGTGAGCAGCCAAGGCGAACGCTCAGCGCCGAGAATTGAATCAGGCCGCCTATCCCTGGAGCTCGCCGCGGCACCGCAGTACGTGACGCTGGGGAAGACCGCCATCAGGTGAAGATGGCGGGTTCGAGGGCAGGGAACAATCCGAAACCCGAATTCCGAAACCCGAAAGAATTCCGAAATCCGAAATCCGACCAGGCCACCTCCTGCTCTGGAAGGGAGCCCTTCGCGAGATTCCCCGCCCGCAAATCTCCTCGTGGCCTGCGAAGAAGTTCGACCATCTGACTGCAAAGCTGCAGAGACGCAACCATTCCGGGCGGCCGGGTCCTTCCACCTGCCAGGTGATGTCATTCACCAGATCTTCTTCTCGCCATCTCCCCCTCCCTTGCGGCTTTGCTGCTTGGCGTCTTTCCGTTAACTCCGGCTTTCGGGCCCAAAAGTCGCAAGCCGGCGCTGGTTTCGGCCTTCGGACTTCGGATTTCCTTCGGCCTTCGGCCTTCGGGCTTCGGATTTGCGCGCCTGCGCGCGCCAAGCCCCCTACCCCTTCTTCCCCTCCAGCGGCACCGTGCAGACGACTCGCGTGCCCCTCGGGCCGGCGCCCTTAATCTCCAGCGACGCCCCGATGAGGTTGGCGCGATAGTTCATAATCCTTAGTCCCATTCCCGTCGAGGGTCCCTGAAGATTGGGGAACGGCAGACCGTCGTTGTGGACCGTCAGAATGACCGCCTCGGAACCATTCGCCAGGCTGATGCCGACGCGCCTGGCTTTGGCGTGCTTGATCGCGTTGGTCACGGCCTCCTGGGTGATCTTATACAATTGACTGGCGATGTTCGCCTCCAGCGGCGGGATGACTCCGCCCGCTTCGAACCGGCAGGAAATCCCGAACAGCTCGCTGGCGTGCCGGGCCAGCCCCTCCAGGGCCACCGGTAAGTCATCCCCCTTCAAGTCCAGCGTCGCAAGGTCGTGGGCCAGGTCGCGCGCGTGGTTCATGGCTTGCTGGACCAGGTTGTGGATTCTGGACGCGTCTGCGGCCTCAGGCACGCGACGCTTGGCCAGTTTGAGTTCCAGCCCTTTGGTCATCAGCGCCAGACCCGAGAGTTGCTGGCCCAGGTCATCGTGCAGGTCCAGGCCGATGCGCCGCCGTTCCCTTTCCGTGATTTCCAGTAGCTCGTATTCGAGGCGCCGCCGTTCGGCGATAGCGGCGTGGAGCCTGGCGTTGGCGGTCTTTAGATCAGCGGTGCGCTGCTGCACGCGGGCCTCCAATTCGTCATGGGCGCGCCGCAGACCCTCCTCCGCGCGTCGGCGCTGCTGGAACTGGCCGATCTCGCTGCTGATGGCCGTCATCATGTTGAGCAGCGTCGCATCCGGCTCCAACCGGCGAAGCGAGAGAAACTCGAGCACGCCAAACACCTCGCTCGCGCTTTGAATCGGAAACGCCGTCCCGCTGCGCAATCCGGCCTGGATCGCCAGGTCCCTCCGCACGAAACCGGTGTCCTCGGCGAGGTCCGCTACCCAGGCGGGCCGCCGCTGTTGCCATACCCGTCCGGCCAGGCTGGCGCCCGGCGCAAGGGTCAGGCCGCGGCTGGCTTCGAGGAAAACGTTGAGCCGTGGCGACGGGGCGCGCAGGTGTAGCGCCGCGGGCTTGAGCAACTGTCGCGGGCACACCATCCACAGAGCGCCGAAGTCCATGCCCAGGTTCTCCAGCAGCGCCCGCACGATGGCCTGTGCCGCCTCCTCGAACGACGGTGCGGTGGCCAGAATGAGGGTGATGACATGCTGTGTCTTTAATTGCCCCTCCGAGCGCCGCCGCTCGCGCCGGACTTTGGCCTCGCGCAGCTCACGCTCCACTGCCGCGCCCAGGCGTGCCAGTCTGTCTTTCATCACGTAATCGTGCGCGCCCGCTTTCATGGCGGCAACCGCCGCCTCTTCTGTGATAAAGCCCGACACGATGATGAAGGGTGCGTCCAGCGCCTTCTCTTTGACTAGCGCCAGCGCCGCCAGCCCGTCAAAACGCGGCAGCCGGTAGTCGGAGATGATCAGGTCCCATCCCTGCCGGTCCAGCGCGGCCCGCAGGGCCTCGGTGGTCTCCACCCGCTGGCAGACCGGCGTGTAACCCGCGCGCCGCAGTTCGGTTTCCACCAGCACCGCGTCATCTTCCGAATCCTCGATGACCAATACCTCAAGTAGGCGATCCACAGCTCAAAAGCCCGGGTCCCAGGCAACTTAAACTAAGACCTGGCGCCCGGGTTGGCAACCCCTGCCGCCTAACCTGGATATCTCACACCCGCGAGGCCGGAGCGCCGGCATGTTGCCGGCTTAGACCGTTCGAGCCGCATAAGCCGGCAACATGCCGGCGCTCCGGCCTGTGCGCGATTCGTGGCGGCCGTGAAATATCCAGGCGAAGTGCCGCCCGGAATCAGGCCGATGGCGGTCGCCATAAGCTGCCCTTACGGCGCCGGGGTCAGTCTTAGAAACATTAACGTATTTGCGCGCTTGCGTCCGCTCCCGAGCCACAGCATATTGCGCGGGCTATTTAAAAGAAACCATGAACGCTCCCATTCGTGTTGCTGTTACCGGCGCCGCCGGCCAAATCGGTTATTCCCTCCTCTTCCGCATCGCCGCCGGCGAAATGTTCGGGCCGCACCAGCCCTTGATTCTGCACCTGATCGAGATCGCGCCGGCGATGCCGGCCCTGCGAGGCCTGGTCATGGAGCTGGAGGATGGCGGGTTCCCGCTGCTCCGAGGCGTGGTGGCTACCTCCAGCCTGGAAGAAGGCTTTCGCGGGGTGAACCATGCGCTGCTCGTCGGCAGCGTGCCCCGCAAGCCCGGCATCGAGCGGAAGGACCTGCTGGGCGTCAATGGCAAGATCTTTGTCGAGCAGGGCCGGGCGCTGGAAAAGCACGCCGCGGCGAACGTGCGCATACTGGTGGTGGGCAATCCCTGCAACACCAACTGCCTGATCGCCATGCATAACGCGCCGGACATTCCTCGCGACCGCTTCTACGCCATGACGCGCCTGGACGAAAACCGCGCCAAGGCGCAGCTCGCCGAAAAGGCCGGCCTGGATGTGACGGCGGTCACCAATGTCTGCATCTGGGGCAACCATTCCTCGACCCAGTATCCGGATTTCTACAACGCCAGGATCAAAGGCAAGCCGGTGACGGAAGTCATCAAGGACGAGGCTTGGCTCAAAGGCGAGTTCATCACCTCGGTCCAGCAGCGCGGCGCGGCGATTCTCAAGGCGCGCGGGGCCTCTAGCGCCGCCAGCGCCGCCGTCGCCATTGTGGACACCGTGCGGTCTATGGCCATCCCGGTCCACGCCAGCGACTGGCATAGCCTCTGCATCTGTTCCGATGGCAGCTACGGAATCGAGCCCGGGCTGATCTGCTCCTTCCCTATCCACAGCAACGGCCACGAGCTCGAAGTCGTGCAGGGCCTGCCCATCAATGACTTCAGCCGCGAGAAAATCAACCTCACCGTCAACGAGCTCAAGGAAGAGAGAGCGATGGTGAAAGAGCTGTTGCAAGGGTGACAAACCGCTTGCCCGTCCTGGAGACCTGTGGTCCAACACATGTGTGACATCGAACACCATTACCATACGTCTGCGGCGGCCGAGGGCAGAGGTTGAGGCCAAGGCCAAACCCAACCTGAATGCCTGGGTCAACCAGCTCATCGAACAGGCGATCGGCCCGCGAAACGCGGACTGGAACGAGCACTTCGACCGGCCGTCCTCAGGGAGGAAGTTCCGCTACAGCTCACAGGTGAAGCGGGCGGAGCGATGAATTTTGCCGACACCAATTGGCTGGCGTCTGTTCTGGCGCGTCGAGAAGATGAAGCTCATCAAGGTAGGGACGCGTTCCACTGCGTCCCATTCTTCCTCGGCTCCGAACCCCACCAACGCACCAGCCTCTGCCCCCACCGCGAGCATCATCTATAACGGGGGGTTAGAGAGCAAATTCGCTGCATCAAGATGGCGTTCTGAAGGTGCAGACGCGTTGACGAAAGATCAGGCTTGTAATCCCCTGGCGGAGGCGTATCGTCGAGTTCGGTGTGGCTGACGATGAACAGCTTACGCAACAAGAGGACGGTCGAATTGGCGCCTTGGATTTACGAGCCAGCCGTCGCATTACCGAGTCAGGTGTGGCTGAGTATGCCGAATGGTCCGCTGCTCTCGGTGGGCGACGACGCTTGGTCGGTTTGTCCGAGCCATAGTCAGCCGGATTGAGGAATTCGGCGAAAGCGACAGGAATAATATGAAGAAGGGCGATTCAGTCGAAGAAATGAACCGATTGCTCAGAGTGCGACTCGAAGAGTGGCGGCTGGGCGAACGAAAAGCGCATCCCCGCCCCAGCCCGGTCGTTACTATCACGCGAGAGCCAGGATGCGGAGCAGAGTCCACCGCAGAAAGGCTTTGCTCTGAACTTGGCTTGCATCTTTACGATTGGGAATTGGTTGAACAGATTGCTAAGGACCGAGAGGTGAGCGCCCAGCTTGTCGCTGCTGTCGAGAAAGACCCGCCCAGTGAGTTCGAGGACTATCTGGCCGAGCTTCAAGGAGAGCATGGTCTTTCCTCTCGAGAATACTTGGGAAGTCTCAAGCGGATTCTGCTTGCAATAGCTCTGCCTGGGAATGCGGTTATCGTGGGAAGGGGCAGCAATTTCTTTCTTCCCCCGGACAAGAAGCTCGGGCTGTGCTTCGTCGCGCCGTTGGCTGTGAGGATAAAGAACGTTATGAAGGAACTGGGTCTTGCAGAGAAGGACGCACGCAAGCACATTTCCAAATTGGAAGGCGAGCACCGAAAATTGGTGAAGAAGCTTTTCCAGGCAGATATACGGGATCCCACTCAATACCACCTCGTCATCAACACTGCTCTGGTTAATCCAGACACCGTGTTGCAGATGGTGAAGGTGATGATCCAAAATTGAGGGCAGGACGAAATGAACGCAAACAAAGAAATCACTCGCAAGGTGCGATGGTCGATCGTGTGGAGTGTGCCAATGATCGTGGCCGGTGCTCTGGCGATTATTGTGCCGCCGGCAACAGGCATGGCCGTAACGAGATTGGTTGGTTGGCTATTGGTATTGAGTGGCGCGACCCATCTGGCGTACGCCTGGCACACACGCAGTGACGGCGGGCATTGGACCGGAATGCTTCTAGGCATCATCTATATCGTCGCCGGCGGCTACGTATTACTGCATCTCACGGCGAGTCTGGCGTCATTGATGCTCGTGCTGAGCTTATACCTGTTTGTGGAATCGATTTTGGAGTTCATTCTGTCATATCAACTCCGCCCCTTGGTCGGGTCGAGCTGGCTGCGCTTCGATGGGATGGTCACACTCATTCTTGCACTCATTCTCGCATTTATTATATGGGCCGCATGGCCAGTCAGCTCCACGTGGGTGATCGGAATTCTGGTGGGTACAAGTATGCTCTTCAGCGGGGTGGCCCGATTGATGGTTTCCCTGGCCCCGCGCGACGCGGCTGCGGCTCCTCACGAAGAATTCCATGAAATGGAGTGAGGTCGCGCGGCAAACAACTCGCCTACCTCCACGTCGGCTACGAGCAGCCCAAGGAATACCCCCTCACACCCCGCGAAAACCCCGACGCCCAACTCAACTGGCGCGTCGAGAAGATGAAGCTCACCCGCGACAAGAACCGCCACACCAAGCGTATGAAGTGCGACCCGCCCGTTGGCGCCACAGCCCGACGTCTGCCGTCATTTGGCCGGGGGGCCGATTTACCAGAGGAACGGGATGAGCCGGAAGCGGGTGCGCAGGCAGTATTCGGCATAGCCCGGCAGCTCGCGGCGGAGGACTCTTTCCTCGTTGAGCAGGCGCCAGACGATGCCGGGGATGAGGAGGGCAAAGGCCGGCCAGGCGAAATAAGAGCCGAGCGCCAAGGGAATGAAAAGCCACATCACGATCATGCCGAAATACATGGGGTGGCGCACAATGCGGTAGGGGCCGGTAGAGATGACCGCCTGGCCGGCCCCGACTTGAATGATGCTCGCAGCGAAGCGGTTAACATGAAACACCCAGAACAAGAAGAGGTCAGAGCCAAGAACGAGGACCAGGGAAAGAACCGTGAGCCACAGCGGCACCGGCCTCAGGAATAGGCGCGACCAGCCGAGCCGGTAATCCAGTCCGGCCAGCAAATAAGAGGAAAAAAAGACCAGGCGCATCAATTTCATGATGAGTTTCTGTTCGCTGATCTTCTCCCTCATCAGCAGCCTGCTTTCGAGGAATCTGGGATCGCGCTTGTAATAATAGATTACAAAAACCAGACCGCTGACAACCATGAGCGACAGCAAGGCCCAGCCCTGCCAGAACCTCAGCGACCCGGCGGGAATAAACAAAATCGCGGCCATCAAGGGCAGGCCGATAAGGGCACGGAGGACCAATTTTGCTTTGAGACTCATCTGATCCGACGTTGTGTTTGGATAGGTTAGTCGAATGGGGGAACGGTTGTTGACTGAATAATGTCAAAGAACAACTTCGAATCGGCAGCTTTATCCTGCCTTTACTGCTCGCGCCCATGCTCGGCGTGGCAGGCTGGGCTGCCAGGCTACTGGGCCGGGAATCACCGCCCTGGCTGGTGTGCGAGCCGGTGCTGGCGGAGATCGCGGCGAGCATCGGAACGCCCGAACCGGTGCTGGAAATGCTGCAGCTGGGGGATCTGGAACTGGCTTTTGACCTGGATGAGAACCGGGCCGAGGTGCTGGCGCTGGTCAGAAAGTACCGGGCCCAGGAAATGGACCTGGCCGACGCCTGCGTGGTCAGAATGAGTGAGCTGTACGAGGATTCGGTGGTTTATACAGTGGACCGGAAGGACTTCATCGTCTATCGCCGGCAGGGGCGGCGGCCGGTGCGCTGCATCTTTCCAGACTAAAGTGGACTGGCCGCGGCTGGGCCAGTTCGGTCCGCTCACCGGGCAGCAGTACTCGATTCACAAGCAATACGCGCTACAGCAATCACATGGGAACGTAATAAAGACAGCAATTGTACCGCAAGTGCTTCAACCTCAGAGGCTTAAGCGCACTACATGGGAGCGTCACCGGGGTGCCTCCGGGGTGTCACCGGAGCCTCGCCGTAGCACCTCTGATTTCAAATCAGAGGTGCTACGGCGAGGCTCCCAGGGGGCTCCGGTGGGGCTACGGAGGCGCTACGAGGGTGTCCGCGTGCGGACCGGGCGAGCAGGGCATTCCGCCGGAAACAGTGAAGAAGTGCACCAGCCCTCGAAAGCTTTTCAGAATAAGGGAGTTACGCGGGTTGTTGCGACGCGCCACCCGGCGCGCTGAGACGCAACCCTCTCAGCTCAGGCTTCCCAGCTTCACAAGGCGAAGCACCGGCTCGGACGTCTCGCGCGAGCGGGCCAGGTCCACGTCGAACTCCGCCACCCAATCGTTGTGTTCCTCGGGGTCCACGAGCATCTGCTGAATCCGCCACGTGCGCTTGTCTTCAGCGGGCAGCACATAGGTATGGCGGATATTCCGGGCGTTCGGGTCCAGGCATATCCGCTCGTGCTCGGCGTGGTAGGCATCCAGCGCGGCCTGGAGCCGCTCGGCAGTCCAGGGCTGACCATCGGGGTCTTCCGGTGAGGAGAAGTTGGCAATGGCCTGCTCGTAATCGTCGTTCACCAGCCCTCGCAGGAAACTGAAGATGCGGTTGCGGATGGCGGCGGTGAAGGTCTTAGTGTCGCGCGTGATGTCCGCAGCGGCTTCTTCGGCGCCGGGCGGGCCGACTTCTTTAGTCTCGGCGCGCTGGAACCTCGGGTCGCGCATCTTCTCCCATTCGTCGAGCAGGCTGGAATCTATCTGGCGGATCATCGTGCCCAGGTAGAGCTCCATTTCCCGCACGGTGTCGTTCTTGGCCGTGTCGGGGACGGTTTGCGTGAGGACCTTATAGACGCTGTTCAAGTGCCGTAGCAGAACGCCTTCGGCGCGATGAAGTTCGTAATCGCGGATGTAGTCGGAAAAGGAGCGAAACGTCTCGAACATCTCCCGGGCTATGGACTTGGGCCGGATATTCTCCTGGCCGACCCACGGATGCTTGTCCGCGAAGGCGTTGAAGGTCGAGTAGATGAACTCGCGGTTCGGCTTGGGGTATTCCAGCTTCTCCAACTCCTCCATTCGCTCGTCATATTCGATCCCCTCCATTTTCATCTCGGCCATCTTCTGGCTCTTCAGTTTGTCGAGTTGCTTGCGCAGAATAATGTCCGGGTCCTCCAGGATGGACTCCACGAGCGTGAGCAGGACGAGCGGATAATCGGGCGCTTGCGGATCCACCAGCGGCAACGTCTCCAGCAAATAGAGCGAGAGCGTCTGGTCCATCGAGAAGTCGTCCTGCAGCTCGACGTTCACCCGCAGCTTGGTCTGCTCCGAGGTAGGGCGCGCTGTCCCCAGCGCGCCGCCCGTCGTGGCGCCTGCTAGCCCAGGCGGCTGCTCCGGCGCGCTGGGGACAGCGCGCCCTACCTTTGGCTGGGTGAATTCAATAATCCTCCGCTCCGCCAGCGAGCGGAACAACTGCCAGGCGCGTTTGGCGTGGGCCTTCTTGGCCTTGGGCGATTCGTGGCAGCGGGCGATCAACTGTTGTATCGCCCGGCAGCCGTCGCCTTTCCGGCTCAGCACGTTGAGCAGCATCCCATGCGAGACCTGGAAGCGCGAGGTCAGGCGCTCGGGCTGCGCGGCGATCAGGCGGAGGAAGGTGTTCTTGTCCCAGTTGACGAAGTTCTTCTCCGGCGGCTTGCGTTTGACCGCTTTCTTGCCGCCCCGAGCAGCCTTCTCTTCCAGCTTCAGGTTCTCCACCATGTGTTCCGGCGCCTGGACGACCACCCAACCGCGGTCGTCGAACCCCTTGCGCCCGGCCCGCCCGCCGATCTGGTGAAAATCCCGCGCGCTCAGGATGCCGGTCTTCTCGCCGTCATACTTGCAAAGCCGCGAGAACAGCACTGTGCGAATCGGCACGTTGATGCCCACGCCAAGGGTGTCCGTGCCGCAAATGATCTTGAGCAGCCCCTTCTGCGCCAACTGCTCGACCAGCACCCGGTACTTCGGCAGCAGGCCGGCATGGTGCAGCCCAATGCCATGCTTGAGCCATTTCCTGATCTCCGGCCCGTAGGGGCTGGTGAACTTGAAGCCTTCGAGCGCGCTGCCGAGCGCGTTCTTCTCCTCGCGCGTGCAGACGTTGATGCTGGTGAAATCCTGCGCGCTCTGCGCCGCCTCCAGTTGCGTGAAATGGACGACATAGACGGGCGCCCTGCCTTGCGCCACCAGGCTTTCGAGCGTCGTCGCCAACGGCAGCTCCGAGTAGGCATACTCCAGCGGCACCGGCCGCTCCTTCGAGGCGATGGTGGCCGTCGGCCGCCCATTAAGCCGGGTCAGTTCCTCCTCGAAGAACGTCGTGTCGCCCAGCGTTGCGGACATCAACAGGAACCGCGCCTGCGGCAGCGTCAGCAACGGCACCTGCCACGCCACGCCGCGCTCGCGGTCGGCGTAGTAATGGAACTCGTCCATGATGACCTCCTGCACGTCAGCCTGCGTTCCCTCCCGCAGGGCGATGTTGGACAATATCTCGGCGGTGCAGCAGAGAATTGGCGCGTCCCGGTTGACCGAGGCATCGCCGGTGCTGAGCCCAACGTTGTCCGGGCCGAACTCACGGCACAAGCCGAGCCACTTCTCGTTGACTAGGGCCTTGATGGGGCAGGTATAGATGGAGCGTTTGCCCTGGGCGACCGCCTTGAAATGCACCGCCGCCGCCACCAGCGATTTGCCAGAGCCGGTAGGCGTGTTGAGGATAACATTCTTGTCCTCGAAGAGCTCGAGGATGGCCGACTCCTGCGCCGGATAAAGCCGGAGCCGCTTGCTCTCCGTGTACTCGAGAAAGCGTCCCAGCAGCACATCATTGGCCGGGCGATCCTCCCGGGGCAGTAGATCGTAGAGTGTCAGTGGCACGGCGTCATCGTAGGCCCACTGGCCATCCTCAAGCCAATTTGCCCAACCGTTGAAGTTCGATGAGGAAATCTATGTCGGCCTGATCCTGTGGCCGATTGGCAGCCCTTTTGGCGGCCAGGAGGTCTGAACCGCATAGGCAATTAACTGTTATCCCGTTCTCGTTGGGCCGCACCACGGCACGCCTTTCTGCCTCGTCAAAGTCCGGGACTCCGGGAAGCCCCAAATGAAATTGGAGAACCCCCCAGCGCGTCTGATAGGTCTGGATGAAGTTCTCTCCTCGTGGCCCCAGAGGTACAAGTGGTGAGTCTAAGTCCTCCTGCAGCAAGTCGTTGAGCTTGGCGAGATTCGCCTCGTCCCTCGGCGGCACAAAGAAGTCCCAGTCCATCGAATAACGCGGCATCCCCATCAAGCGCATGGCCTGCCCTCCAATTAGCAAGTAGCGGACGCCCCAGGTGCTCAATTGTCTAAGTAGCTCGTCCATGCCGCACCACGTAGCTGGCGATTTCCCGCAGCAAAGCAGCCTTCCAGCGATTCATCTCCACATGTGTTCGAAACTTCCTCGACCCGAACCGGGGCAAAGCAGGACCCGGCAGCGGCGCTACTACCTTAGGATGCTCCGCCCACAACCGCGTCTTCGCTTTGTAGTCACCAGTTATTTTCATTGCCTGCGCCAGAACAACCCACACCTTCCGGTCCCCTAGCCACAGATATTCTTGTCCAAGCACCGACCCATTGCACGCGATTTCTGATAATAACCACGCTCGGATTCCTCTCGACAGAGCGAGGGGGCTTGGGTAACCTCGCAGCATGACCGCGGGACGCCGAACCACTCCGAGGCTCAACACCTCCCTCTGGCTCTGCGTTCTGGTTGCTTTCGGCCCGCTCACGGCGCCAGCTCAGGCGAACCTATCTAAGGGCAGCCCGACTGATGTCCCCCGCGAAATACTCCTGCGGCCCGAAGTGGTTCCCTATGACCTGGAGAATGCTAATTGGAACCTCACCTTGGCGAAAGGGCCCTTCTTGAAGGAACCCGAACTGAGCCCGCGGCACGTCTTCCGCAGCCTGCTGCAATTCGGCAAGGATACCAACAACGCAATCGCCCTGATCTGGGACCAACCCAAGCGCAAGCTCTACCTTGACCTCAACCGGGACCTGGACTTGACCGACGACCCCGCCGGAGTCTTCAGCTCGACCAACAAGGGGTTCCAACAGTTTTTTGCCAACGTCACTCTGCCGCTCAGAATGCCGACCGGCCTTTGGCCCGCACGGCTGGACTTGTACCTGTTCAGCGACGCCCAGGGAAACTGGGCCCAAGTCCAGTTGCACTCGCACCACCTATGGCAAGCCAAGGTGACGTTCAAAGGTGAAGACTGGCAAGTAGCCGCCGTGGATAGCCTTCTTGGCGCGCCCGGGCCGACCGCGGCGAAGTGCCTGCTCCTACGCCCGTGGGCGGCACGGACCAACCTCGTATCGCTTTATTATCCCCCCGCAGGCATCGTCCCCTTTCCCCACCAGCTCTTTTGGCTGGGCCAGGCCTTCCAGGTCGAGCCTCGCTTTGATGTCGGCGGCGAGACCGCCGTCTGTACGCTGCAACTCACGCCGCAGCAACCATCGCTGACGGACCTGAAGCTGTCCGGTGAAGCCCTTTATTATGCTCTGCTTTGTGCCACCAATGGATACACTGTGCTGCTGCATGACCCTCCAGGCACGGTGAAAGTCCCGCAAGGCGTTTACACGGCCAGCGCTGTTTGGTTGAAGAAGGGACCAGTCGAAGCGTTTCGGCTTCCAGGCGAGCTTCACGTGCTCAACGCGCTGACCAATGCCGGTTTGGTGCTGGGCGGGCCGCTGACCAACTCCGTAGCCCTCGAGCGCTCGGGCCGGAAGCTGTTGATGAACTATCGGCTCCAGGGAGCTGACGGCGAATTCTATCGTCTGGCGCAGCAGGACCGGTCCACGCCGCCCGATTTCACGGTCTATCACGGCGGCAAGAAAGTCCTCACGGGCCAGTTCCAGTTTGGCTGAGGCAGCACCTGCGCGTACTCATGGCGAGTACCCCTCACGTTCGCAGGTGACCTCAAAATAGCGGCCTATGCTGACATTGGAGGGCTGGGCACCAAGCAAGGCCCACAAGTCGGTTTCGCCTGGACGATGCCTAATCTGCTGCCGCTGCTGCTGCCGTGGCTGGTCCTGCTGGCGTTGCTCGCCCTGCCGTCGAACCGCCACGCCCGCGCCTGGTGGATTTGGACGCCATTGGCTGTCTTCGCTCTGCTCGGCGCCAGTCTCGCAAACACGTTCGATGCGCAGAACAATGACGGCGTTAGCAATGTGATTCAAGCCGGGCTGGCCGCCGTCTTTGGTCTTGCGGCCGTCTGGCTGGTCGGTGCGGGTCTTGTGCAGCGGCGCCGCGCTTCCGCCATTCTGCTCATGGCACTGGCTTTCGCCGTCGTCAGTCTGCTCGCCTTCCTCGTCGGCCCCGCGGGCGAGCAAGTGTGGGATTTGAGCCGATGGGAACCCCTGGCACTTTTCCTTTATCTGCCGATGTTCTGGCTCACCGGCGGCCTGGTGTACGCCGGCGCGCTGAACCTGGCGGGCTGCACCTGCCGGAAGCGGTTTGACCGCGTGCGGGTGTCGGTGTGGCTCCCATGCTGCCTTTGGGTCCTGTGGCTGGTCGCTGGCAGCGCCTTGGGTGGCGTGGTGACGCTTGTATCCGGTGGCGGCTTTGACTGGTTTGCCTTCGTCATAGGCTCGTCGGCTATTGCGCTGCTGAGCTTTGCGGCCGTCCTGCCGTTCCTGGTCCTCTCGTTCGCCTGCCCGTTCTACCGCGAACGGCTGAAGAGCCTGTTGCGGCTGACCCCACCCGAAGCCGCGCCGGCAGCGGCCTCCCCGCAACCGCTCGCCGAACGGCAGGTCGCAAGCCCATAGCAGCCCCGCTACTTGGCTGCGCCTAAGGTGCAGACCGGATTGCCGCGTCCCAATACCTCGCGGCCCTTCGCGGCGCCTTGCGTAACGCGCCAGCGTGTTGGAGAGTGCGGCCAGTCCTCTGCCGCTTCCCCTCCGCACCGCCGCCCGCCAACTAGATCCGTCCGTTCCTCACCCCCAAGCCCCCAAAGGGCTTTTCAGGCCCGAGACACCGCGCTGCGTTTCCTCGCGACAACGATGGCGTTCATGGCCTGGTCCCGGCGCGCCACAGCAACCTCGGCGAAACCCGCAGCCTCCAGATCCTCGCGCAACTCCGCCAGCGTGAACGTCCCGCCGCCTTCGGTCGCCGCAAGCATGTTCACGGCAAACAGCGCGCCCGCTACCGGGCGGGTGCGGTCTTCCTCCATCAGGATGTCCCGGATGGCGATGCGCCCGCCGGGGGCCAGCGCCGCATAGACCTTGGCGAACAGGGCACGATTCTGCGCCCGCGAATTCTGATGCACGATGGCGCTCACCCAAGCCAGGTCCGCACCCGCCGGCAGCCGATCACGGGTGAAATCGCCCGCGACGAGCTTGACACGCTTAGCCAGCCCTGCTGCCGCCAGACGTCGCCGTGCCATCGGAATGACATGCGGCAGGTCGAAGAGCGTGGCCCGGGCCGGGGCACAGGCGCGCAGGAAAGCAATGGTCCAAGTGCCCGAAGCCCCGCCAATGTCCAGCAGATGCTGAAACCGGAGTGGCCGGATTGCCCGGATCACCTTGCCGGCGTTGGGCGCTGAGACGTTATGCATCGCGCCAATAAAGGCTTCCTGGGCACCCTCTTCTCCGCGTATCCCCGGGGTGCGCGGGGCCGGTCGGCCGGTCTTGACGACCCGGGCCAACTGAGCCCAATTCCGGAGGCAATGCGCCTGGTGCTGGGCCATCGCCAGGACACTCTTCGCGCCCGCCGGGGCCAACAAAGCCCCTAGGCCGGCCGGGAGGGCGTAGCGGTCGCCCCACTTCTCGATCAATCGCAGCGCGACCAGGGCATCGAGCAGAATGGTGAGGGCGCGCAAGTCGTACTTAAGAGTGCGCGCCAGCGCCACCACAGGCAGCGGCTCGGGGGACAGGGCGTTAAACAGGTCCAACTCCGCCGCAGCGCCCAGAATCGCCGCTCCCTGGTAGCTGCGTCCCAGGGCCAGTATCTCCTCAGCCGACCAGGGTTTGCGTAACTTTGATCTCATGGCTCATCGTGCGGTTTCAAGTCTCCGCCGTTCGCACCAACGTAGCTCAGCCCCGCCCGCAGCCAAAGTCGGAATTGTCGGCCTTGACACCCGCCGCTTCGCTGCTATCCTCTCCCGCTCCGTTAACGGAGTGTTTCCGGATGCAGCGTCACATAGGACACAAACTCGCGGGCTACGAACTAAACTGATTTATGAAACGACAGTATCAACCATCGAAGATCCGGCGGAAACGGCAGCACGGCTTTCTCGCTCGCAAATCGAGCAGGAGCGGACGGGGCATCCTGCGGAATCGCCGCCGCGCCGGGCGCAAGCGGTTAACCCCGGTATAAGCCCCCGGCGCATGGCCGCCCAAACGCCACAGCGCTTGCGGTTTCCCCGCACGGCGCGCATCAAACAGGGGCGGGATTTCGCCCGCGTGCGCCGAGTTGGGGAACGGCTGGTCATCGGCTGCCTCATTGCCAACTGGCAGCGGTTGCCGGCAGGATCTGCGTCCCGCCTGGGCGTCATCACCGCAGGCCGGATCGGCGGCGCCGTGGTGCGCAACCGCGCGCGACGGCTCCTGCGGGAATCCTACCGCGTCCACCAGCACGATCTGGCCGCGCCCGTGGACCTGGTGCTCGTGGCGCGTCCCTCCATCGTCGGCAAGGGATTTCCCGCAGTCGAAAAGGATTTTCTGACCACGCTGCGGAAAGCCAGGTTGTTGCAGGCAGCCGGCGGAGGAGTCCAATGAACCCGGCCCAGCGCATCCTGATCTTCGGCGTGCACTGCTATCGCTGGGGGCTCTCCCCGGCCAAGACCTTTCTGTTCGGGCCGCTGGGGCGATGCCGGTACACGCCAAGCTGCTCGGAATACGCGCTGGCCGCTCTCCGCCACCACGGCGCGCTGGCCGGAAGCTGGCTGGCCCTCAAACGCATTGGTCGTTGTCATCCGTGGGGCGGCTGCGGCCATGACCCGGTGCCGGTGAATTCTCAAGGGCGTTAAGCTGCATGGATCGCAATTCAATCCTGGTTCTGGTCGTCTGCTTCATCCTGCTGATGCTCTGGTATCCGCTGGTCAATAAGCTCTATCCGCCCAAGCCCTTGCCTCCCGGAGCCACCAACGCGCCCCCGGCGCTCCTGGCCGCCACCAACCAGCCCGCGCCCGCCCCGAGTGCGCCGGCTGTCCTTGAGGAGCCCAGCGCGACGCCGAAACTCGTAGCAACCGCCAATATCCCGGAAGTTCTGCTGGAGGTGGCCAACGCCAATGCCCGTTACACCTTCACTTCCTATGGCGGCGGCTTGAAGCAGATCGAATTGCTGCATTATCCGGAAACCGTGCCCAAGCACCGCGAAAAACTGCCGCAAACCAATAACGTGGCCACGCTCAATACCCTCACGCCCGCGCCGACGCTGGCGCTGCTGGACGGTGAAGCGGTGCAAGGCGACGGGATTTTCCGGCTGACCAATACCGCCAGTGGCGTGCGCGCGGAGAAGACTCTCACCAACGGCCTCACTATCGTGAAGGACTTCCACCTCAGCAGCAACTACCTTGTCCTCGCGACCGTCCGGCTGGAGAACCGCTCGGCGGAGCCGCTCGTCCTGCCGGCCCAGGAATGGTTCGTGGGCACCGCCACGCCGATGGGTCCCCGCGACCTGGGCCGGGCCGTGGGCGTGCTGTGGTATAATGGCACTAAGACCCTGGACCTGGGCGGCTCCTACTACTTTTCCGGCGGCTGCCGCCAGCCGGTTCCACCGCTGGAGTATCGCGGCGGCGACAGCAACGTGGTCTGGGTCGCCGCCCACAACCAGTTCTTCGCGCTCGCGGCCATGCCGCAGCAACCCGCCCAGGGGCTGATCATCCGGAGACTCATTTTGCCCCGCCCCACCGGGGAGGAAGCCCGCCTGGTGGCCACCAACGCGCCCCCGCCACAAGGCTACGCCGCGGCGATGACTTATCCCGGGCTGACCCTGCAACCCCACCAGACCTTCGAGCGCCAGATCACTCTGTACGCCGGGCCGAAGGAATACCAAACCCTTGCACGCATTGGCGGCCAGCTCAATAACAACCTTGATCTGGTCATGAACTTCGGCTGGGCCGGGTTTGTTTCCAAAGCGCTATTGCTGGGCATGAATTGGCTCCACAGCGCGGTGAAGATTTCCTACGGCTGGGCCATCATCGCCATCACCGTCATCATCAAGCTCGTCTTCTGGCCGCTGACCCAGGCGAGCACCCGCTCCATGAAGCGGCTCCAGGCCCTCCAGCCCCAGTTGAACGCCCTCAAGGAGAAATACAAGGATGACGCGGTCAAGATGAACAAGAAGACCATGGAGTTCATGCGCGAGCACAAGGTCAGCCCGCTGGGCGGCTGCCTGCCGATGCTCCTCCAGATCCCCGTGTTCTTCGGCTTCTTCTCCATGATTCAAAGCGCCATCGAGCTGCGCGGCGCTCGCTTCCTGTGGATACCCGATTTGTCACAGACCGACACACTGTTCGTAATTCCCGCCCTGGGCTTTATCCCATTCTTCGGCATTCCCGGCGTGGGCCTGCCCTTCAATCTCCTGCCGCTGTTCATGGGGGCGACGATGCTCTGGCAGTCGCACCTGACCCCCCCCTCGCCCGGCATGGACCCGACGCAACAAAAGATCATGCGCTACATGCCACTCATGTTCCTTGCCTTCCTTTACAATTACTCGGCCGGCCTGACACTCTACTGGACGGTCCAGAACCTCCTGACGATTCTACAGACCTACCTGACCCGCACGGTCCCGGAAACCACCACCCCCGCCAAAGCTCCGGTATTGACGCCGCCACAGAAAAAGAGGAAATAGAAGGCCAATGGCACTGGCACCATTCAGCTATCAACTATCAACCATCAACTATCAACTCTCCTATGCCTGCTGAACCTCGCGCCACACTCCAACGAATCCTGGAATTCCTCGGCTTTTCCGCCACCGTCGAGGAGCACCACCTCGAAGATGGCCTCCTGCTCGACGTGAAGACTGACGATTCCGGCCGCCTCATCGGACGTCAGGGCCAGACCCTTTCTGACCTCCAATACATCACCAACCGGATGCTCTTCCAGCAGGACCCCTCCGTCCCCAAAGTCACCGTGGACATCTGCGGCTACCGTGCCCAGGCCCGCGAAGCGCTCGTCAAGAAAGCCATGGACGCTGCCGAGAAAGTCCGCCGCTGGGGCGACGTCGTCGAATTGGAGCCCCTCAACGCCTTCGACCGCCGCATCATCCACCAGGCCCTCAAGAATGACCCCGGCATCGAAACCCACAGCGTCGAGGTCGAAGGCACGGACAAGAAAGTCATTCTCCTCCGGCCCAAGCACTAGCCCCCTTTTGCCATTTGCGATCTGCCATTTGCCCTCTTCGCTCGTGCCCGTTCAGCTCCGCGACCTATCCCCCTGCGAGTGCTCCGGCACACTTGGCAGCCACCGCCGGGGAGCCCACAATGACTCCTCCCCCGCACGACCCCTTTTGACCACTCACCGAGTAAGGCCGATGGTACTATGTGAATGCGATTCAGACTAAGCGGGTTTACGAGCCGCCGATGCCGGAAGATGGCACGCGTTTGCTGGTTGACCGGCTCTGGCCGCGCGGCGTGAAGAAAGAAAAGCTCCAGTTGGCGGGATGGCTGAAGGAGGTCGCACCGGGCGCTCCCCTGTGCCAATGGTTCAACCATGACCCCGCCCGGTGGAAAGGGTTCCAGCGCCAATACGCCGCCGAACTCAAGGCCAAGCCGAACGCCTGGCAGCCGATCCTGCAAGCGGCGCGCGATGGCAGAGTCACACTCCTGTTCGCCGCCAGGGACGTGGCGCATAACAACGCCGTCGCCTTGAAGGCCTTTCTGGAGCGAAAGTTGGCACGCAAGTGACGCCCCGCGCGGCACCCCGCGCATGGAATGCCGACCGCCCGGAGCAGCGGCAGTGTGTCGGCGTGGCCCTCTTGCACCGTTTCAAAATCAAACCTGTTGTTCCCCCACTGTCCCCTCCGCTCTTCCCCGCGCGACGCCCAAAAACCGCATGATGCTGTCGCCGTGCTTGAGCAGCTTCTGCTCCCGCCAAAAGTCAGGCACGCTCAAAGTGTCGCGTTTCGTGTGGCCCAGCACCAGCAGCCCCCCAGCCGCCAGCAGCTCCGGCAGCTTTGCCTCGTCCAGCAGTTGCTGGGCAAAAGAAGTCGAACGGCGTCCGACGTTTTTCTCTCCGTAAGGCGGGTCCGCCAGGATCAAATCAAACTGCTCGCCCGCCGCTGCCAATTGGGCGATCGCGGCAAACACATCCTGCACCCGCACCTGTATGGTCCTGGGCGGGAAGCCCGCCACTTCAAGATTTTGCCGTACCACCTCCGCATGGCGCGATGATTTCTCCACGCACACTGCGGCGACCGCCCCGCGGCTCAAGCATTCGAGGCTGAGCGCCCCCGTCCCGGCGAACAGTTCCAGCACCCGCGCCCCGGCCACGCGACTGCCCAGGCTGTTGAACACCGCCTGCTTGACTAAGTCTGGTGTCGGTCGCACCGCCAGGCCCTTCGGCACTTTCAGGATACGACGGGCCGCATTTCCACCCGTGATACGCATGGCGAACCTTAACCCGCCCCTCCTCGGTTGGCACGAAGGAAGACAAGGGGTTCGACGTTCCCGGTGAGCCAGCGCGGTGGCTTCGGCCTTCGGGTTTCGGGTTTCTTTCGGATCTCGGCCTTCGGATTTCGGATTTAGCACCCGCTCCTCCGCTGCCAGCCTCACCTAAACAGCTCCGCAAAGAACTCCTTCATGGCCTGCCACGACCGCCGGTCCGCCTTCTCATTATAGGCCGCCCCTCGCGTCGGGTCGTCCCCGGCATCCCGTTCCGTGTAACTGTGAACGGCGCCACCGTATTTCACCAACTGCCAATCCACCTTCGCCTGGCGCATTTCGTCCTCAAACGCTGCCAGGTCCTTGGCGGGTACAAACGGATCATCCGCCCCTTGCAGTGCCAGCACCTTGCACTTGATGTTCCGGCCATCCTCGGGATGCGGCGACGCTAGTCCCCCATGAAAACTCACCACCCCGGCGATGTCCGCCCCGCTGCGCGCCAGCTCGATCACCGTCGTGCCCCCAAAACAATAGCCGATGGCCGCGATCCGTTTCGGGTCCGTCAGCTCCTGCTTCTGCAAGACCGCCAGCCCTGCCTGGGCGCGCGCGCGGAGCAACGCCCGGTTATTCTTGTACCTGCCCGCCTGCGCCCCCGCCTCCTGGCTCGACTTTGGGCGAATCCCCTTGCCGTAGATGTCCAGCGCAAACGCATTGTAGCCGAGCTCCGCGAGCATCTCCGCGCGTTTCTTTTCGTAATCCGTCAGCCCCTTCCACTGATGCACCACCAGCACACCCGGCCGCTTGCCTTGGATCGCCGCATCGTAGGCCAGGTAGCCTTCCAGGACCGTATCGCCGTCCCGGTATTCGATTGTCTCGGTATGAATCTGCGCCCCTGCCGCCAGCGCGCAGCCCATTGTCAGCATTGTTGTAATCATAGATTTCATACCTGCACAGATAAACCGGGATTGGCGAAAACGCCAACCTGCCGACGCCCCTCTTGACACCAGCCCGCTCTGGCTAATGGTATTATCTGGTGATGCGCAAACTCGAGCCACCCGATATACATTGGTTCTCGTCCGCCATTGGCTGGCTGGAGCTGGGCAACCCGGCGGAAGCCAGAGCCGAGTTGGCGCAGGTCAGCCCCGCCCAGCAGGAACATCCCGACGTGCTGGAGGTCCGCTGGTCCATCGCGGCGGAGGAAAAGCGCTGGGACGAGGCATTGCAAATCGCCCAAGCCTTGCTGCGCCGTGCCCCGGAGCGCTCCTCCGGCTGGCTGCACCAGGCCTATGCCCTCCGCCGTGCCCCGCATGGCAGCTTACGAAAAGCCTGGGACGCCCTCCTGCCGGCGTCTGATAAGTTCCCCAAAGAGCCGACTATCCCCTTCAACCTCTCCTGTTACGCCTGCCAGTTGCGGATGATGGATGTCGCGCGTGACTGGCTCAAACGTGCCCTCGCCGTCGGCGGCAAGGACGAGATCAAGCGGAGAGCCCTTGAAGATTCCGACCTCGAGCCCCTTTGGTCCGAAATCCGCCGGCTCTGAGCCCCAAGCCAGGCCGCAGCCACCCTCCCCACGCCCGCCTGCGGCACCCTTGCTCCCTCCAATCATCTGGCTACGTACACCATGGGTACACCATCCGTACACTATAGGTACACGATACGTACACCATCGGTACACCATGCTTACAGGCTTCCACCTGGCTATTTAGCGGCCCAGAACACGCTCGCATCACTAATGCTTGTCAGGCCCTTCATCTCTTCCTGCCCGGTTTCAGCACGGAGGCTGCACCCACTCCGCTCGTTGTTAAGGTCACGCCAATCTACGGAGCCGGCTCCTGGTGCCCTTCCGTCGCATTTTTCTCTATCCAAACCCTGAGCACCACAGTCCTGTTGTTCGCGCGATTCTGAGCTGTGTCGCTTGGGAAAGGGCGATCAGTGGCACCACCGCTCAGAGCCGCAAGACGCCTCGGCGCCAGGAGTCCAAGCTCGATGAAATAGTTCGCCACCGCCGTTGCCCGATCCAGCGCCAACGATTCCTCGAACCGAGCGGTCCAATTCTCGGGGGGGCATTCATCGTCCGCGCAGCCGATCAGTTCAATTCGCAAGGGAGTGGAAACCTGCGCCAGCGCCTTGGCGACGGCTCGCAAACGGGATTTCGCGTCCGCCTTGAAAGAGGTGCCATGAGCAAACAGGCCCTCATCGAACGTGAGCAGGAGCGCTTTGCCGAATGTCTTCATTCTGACCCCCGGCACCCCGAAGGCGAGGTTCGGCGCGTTTGTTGGCCCTGACAGGCGGTCCAGCGGCGCTTTCTGGCTGGCGGCCAGTTCGGCAATTTGTGTCTGGAGCTTCACGGTGTCGGAGTGGCTCTGGCTGGCGGCCTTGGCGAATCCCTGCTGCAGCGTTTGGCGGAGGGATACCAATAGGTTGGAGGTCGCTTCTGCAACCTGCGTCTCAAGCGTTGTTGTCCCAGCATGGCTTTGGCTGGCGGCCAGTTCCTTAACTTGTGTCTGGAGCTTCACCGTGTCCGAGCGGCTCTGGCTGGCAGCCTCGGCGAATCCCTGCTTGAGCGTTTGACGGACGGATGCCAACAGGTTGGAGGCCGATTCCGCAACTTGGGTCTGAAGTTCTATCGTGTCAGCATGGCTTTGGCTGGCGGTCTCCTCGAGTCCCTGTTGGATGGTCTGGCGGAGAGAGGCCAACAGGTTGGTCGTCTCTTGCGCCAGCGCGGTCTGGGCCGCCGCCAACTGCCGCGTCGCGTCGGCCTGAGTCGAAGCCAAAGCGGCGAGCTGCGTATCGGTGGCGCCGAGCCTTGCCAGCAAATCTCCGATCCGGGCTTGGCCCGCGGCGAAAGCGACCTGGTTGCTGTTCAGGACACGCAGCTCCGCCAGATTGCCCTGTGCTAGCTGCTGTGCCGCCTCCCGCCAGGTCTTCGCGTTCTCAGCCTCCTGGCGTTCAAGCCGGGCGTTGGCCAGGGCCTGCCGGTGTGCTTGCCAGGCCAGAGCAACCACGCAGCAAATCACCACCAGGGCCCCGATGCAGACCAGCCAGGCAGTTTGCGGCCAGCTCGGGCGGCTGCGCTGCCCGACCACGGGAGGTGGAGAAGGAGACGAAGACGGAGTTGCAGCTTGGGCCGTCCGGCTGATGGCCGGCTCCGCGGCTTCTTGGAATATCCTAAGGCCTATCTCCGTTTCGCAGTAAGGCCATCCGTTCTGGGAGCCCTTCTTACCGGGATCGTTCCCTTTGTTGTACAGGTCGAATAGCAGGTCACTGTATGTGTTAACAATGTTACTCGCCATAATCAGCCCTGCGGGACGCAATCACAACCCATAGAACAACATGCTCTTCGAGCGATCCCACGATACATGATTTCCGAAGTTTGACCAGTCGGGAATACTACGGACGCGTCGTCGGGGCAATTTGGCGCCCTGTTTATCGCCTTGGGCGTTGACAGTCCCAGCGCGGCGGCGGTACGCTGGTGGTCACAATACAGCGTATTATGAGCACAACACCAGACGGTAACTCCAAAAACATCCTCACCTCGGACGTGGAAATCAAAGGCAGCCTCAAGTTTGCCGGCGAACTGACGTTCGACGGAAAACTGGACGGAGACATCACCTCGGAAGGCATCCTCAACGTGGGCGAGAACGCGGTTGTCAAAGGCAACCTCGACGTCAACTCGGTCGTGCTCCGTGGTAAGATCAACGGCAACGTCACCGCCCGGGAGAAGATCGAGATTAAGGCCAAGACCGAATTGTTCGGCGACATCCGGTCGGCCAAGCTTGTTATCGAGGAAGGCGTCACCTTTGTGGGCAAGAGCGAAGTCAATCCTAACAAGGTCTCTCCCAGCCCGCCGCCTCAGCCTCGGCCCGGCGAAGCGGCCAGGCCCGCCGAACACTCCAAAGCCGCCAGTCTCTAGCGGGACGCTGGCGAGGTTCGATCCCGTAGGGTTTTCCGCGGGCAAGCGCGTCGCGGGACACGTCAGAAACCCAAATGCCGAAGGCCGGAGATTTCACTGATTCCACCGAAACCATCGAGCAACCACAACCTACATGCCGTCGTCGAAACCGGCCAGGATCTCGGTCACTTGCCCCAAGTGTGGGCACTCGCAACCGGAGCCGCCGAGCGCTTACTCGACCATCTGCAAGAAGTGCCGACAGTATTTTCGGGTGCAGGAGACGCTCCAACCTGCCCCCCCCCCCCCCGAGTCCGCCTCCGGGCAGAGGCGGGTCCGCGCCGGGAGCGTGTTTGACTGGTTCTTCAAGAATGTCCCTCCGAAGCCCGCCCTCGAGCTGAAGCGGGTTCGCTGTTTCCGGTGCGGAACCGAACTGGAAGTGCCTGTGGACGCTACCTCCACCATGTGCAAGCGCTGCGGTAGCTACGTGGACGTGAGCGACTACCGCATCGCGCGGCCCATGGCGAAGAACGTCAGGACCCGCGGGATGCTCGTGGTCGAAGAAAAAGGCTACGCCCTCAACGCCGATGTGCTCGTCGGCGACGCTATCATCAAAGGCCGGTTCACCGGCAAGTTGGTCGCCTCGGGAAAGCTCGAGATTCATTCCTCGGCGAGGATCAAGGGCACTCTCACCGCTGCCCGGCTGGTGATTCCCGTAGGCCATCATTTCCGCTGGCCTGAACCCTTGCGCGTCGAGGCCGCCGACATCAGCGGGGAGTTGGTGGCCGCTTTGCAAACCAAGGGCACTGTCTGGCTCAGGTCCACCGCCCGGTTCTTTGGCGCGGTCCAAGCCCGCAACCTCGTGGTCGAATCCGGCGCCGTCTTCGTCGGCACCGCCCGGGTTGGCACCGCGTGCTGAGTTGGCGTCGGTCGCGCCCTGGGCCAACCCCATGGCCAATGACAAAGTCTTCGTAAGTCATTGTAGGAGACGACGTAAGGAGTCTCTCATCTGCTGGCCTGCCGCCCAAACCTGGGCTTTTTCGGAATGTGCTGATTAGAGACTCTTCGGCATGATCTAGCCCCTGGCTCCCTGTTGAGGGGCAGCAAGAGTTTGACAGCGCAAAGGGCCTCGTTTACACCATCAGCCTTGTTTTCAAGCAGTCTTGCAAGTTGAGCCATGAGCCTCAGCATCCTGGGCATCTCCGCGTTTTACCACGATAGCGCCGCTGCGGTGGTGAAAGACGGCCAGATTGTGGCCGCGGCCCAGGAGGAACGCTTCACCCGCATCAAGCACGACCATAACTTCCCGAAGCACGCCGTGGACTACTGTCTGAAGGAGGCCGGTCTGGCGCCCGAGCAACTGGATTACGTGGTGTTCTACGACAAGCCGTTCCTCAAGTTCGACCGGCTCATGGAAACCTACCTGGCCTACACGCCACGCGGCTTCCGCTCGTTTATGATGGCCATGCCGCTCTGGCTCAAGACCAAGCTCCACCTGCCCCGCGAAATCCGCCGTGCGCTCGACTCCCGCTACCGCAAGCGCATCGCCTTCACGGGACACCACGAATCCCATGCCGCCAGCGCCTTCTTCCCGTCGCCATTTGAGGAAGCCGCGATCCTGACTCTCGACGGCGTTGGCGAGTGGGACACCGCCACCATCGGCTCGGGCAAGGGCAACAAGATCAAGCTCCTCAAGACGCTGCACTTCCCTCACTCCCTGGGCCTGCTCTACAGCGCTTTCACGTACTTCTGCGGGTTCAAGGTCAATTCGGGCGAATACAAGCTCATGGGGCTGGCGCCCTACGGTGAACCGCGCTACGCCGAGCTCATCTTGGAAAAGCTCGTGCACCTGCAAGACGACGGCTCGCTGGCGATGGACCTGCGCTATTTCGATTACTGCGCCGGCCTGACCATGACGGGGAAGGAAATGGAGCGCCTGTTCGGCGGACCGGCCCGCAAGCCGGAAGCCATGATCACTCAGCGTGAAATGGACCTGGCTGCCTCGATCCAGAAGGTGACCGAGGAGGCCGTACTGCGCATGGCCAGGACCGCCCGCAATCTCACCGGGGCGCAAAAGCTCTGCCTGGCGGGCGGGGTGGCGCTGAACTGCGTCGCCAACGGCAAGCTGCTGCGCTCGGGCATCTTCGACGACATCTTCATCCAGCCGGCGGCAGGGGACGCGGGCGGGGCGGTCGGCGCCGCCCTGTTCGTCCATCACCAACTGCTGGACCGCCCGCGCGCGACCAACGGCGCCGACACCATGCGCGGCGCCTGGCTCGGGCCCTCCTTCAGCAACGAGGAGATTCGCCCCTTGCTCGACGGACGTGGCATTCGCTACCAGTTCTTCGCTGACGAAGCAGAATTACTGAAGACCATCGCCGAGGCCATGGTCGCCGGACAGGTAGTGGGTTGGTTCCACGGGCGGATGGAGTTCGGCCCGCGGGCGCTTGGCGCGCGCAGCATTATCGGCGACGCTCGCAACGAATCCATGCAGGCGACTATGAACCTGCGCATCAAGTTCCGCGAATCCTTCCGGCCCTTCGCCCCGTGCGTGTTGGAAGAAGACGCCAGCCGGTATTTCGAGCTTGACCGCCCTTCCCCTTACATGCTGCTGGTCGCCGACGTGCGCAAGGAACTGCGCCGCGACCTCACCCCCGAGCAGGTTCGCTTGATGAAAGACCCGGACCTGCGCAAACGCGTCAATGTCCCCCGCTCCAGCATCCCCGCCATCACGCACGTGGATATGTCCGCCCGAGTGCAAACGGTGGACGAGGCGCGCCACGGCAGATATTACCGGCTGATGAAGGAGTTCAAACGGCAGACCGGCTGCGGAGTTATCATCAACACCAGCTTCAACATCCGCGGCGAGCCAATCGTCTGCACGCCCCAGGATGCTTATCGCTGCTTCCTGGCGTCGGAAATGGATGTGCTGGTCCTGGAAAACTGCCTGCTCCGCCGCTCGGAACAGCCCGCTCTTAGCCCAGAGGAACGCCAGAAATACATCGCCAGCTTCAAGCTCGATTAACCCCCGCCCGCATGGTCAACCCCTTCAAAGAAGTCAATTGGAACCCCGGCCCGCGCGAGCGGCGCAAGTTTGCCCTGACCCTCGTCATCGGCTTTCCGTGTATCGCCATGGTGCTGCTGGTGCTCGGGTGGCTGCGCGGTAAAGGCTGGAATCTCCCGCTGGCCGCTGTGGTTGGCGGAGGCGGCCTGGCGGTGGGGCTGCTGCTGCTGGCGCTGCCGCAGATAGCACGGCCGTTCTACGTGTGCTGGTATTTTGTCGCTTGCTGCATCGGCACGGTAGTGGGTAATCTGGCTCTGGGCATCGTGTTTTTCGTGCTGGTGACGGGCCTTGGCCTGCTCATGCGCGCCCTGGGACGACGTCCGGTACGCAAGACCTTCGACAAGCGCGCCGCGACCTATTGGCAGGACGCCGAGCAGGTGGATGACCCGAACCGTTATTATCGGCAGTTTTAAGCGTGTCCTATGAGCAAGAATAAAAAGACCGCTTTCGAGCAGGCCCAACAGGAGAAGCAGGCCGGCATCGTGAAAGAGTTCTTCCTGTTCCTGAGGTACAATAAGAAGTACTGGATGATCCCCATCTTGATCACCTTGCTCGCCCTCGCGGTTCTGGTCCTCTTGGGCGGCACAGCAATCGCGCCTTTCATCTACACGCTGTTCTGATGGCCCGAGGTACTGCGCCTCGGTCGTGATAATGCCGTCGAGTATCGTCACACGGACTCCCCCATAATGCGGCCACCAGCCCCTCCAGCTCCGCACGGCGGTCGGCGCGTGCTCTTGGCGGTCCTTTCCATCCTGCTGTCCCTCCTCGCCACTGCTGTAGTTGGCGAGGGCGTGCTGCGCTTGGCAGGCTACTCGCCGGCCAATGTCAACCCCTTGAAATCCTTCCACGAGTCTGACCCCGTCCTCGGCTGGCGGGGCCGGAAGCTCTACACCGCCCGGTTCAAGCGGCCGGATTTCGATGTAGTCATTGCCCAGGATGCCGCCGGATTCAGAAAGCAGGTGAACCTGGCCGCCAAGGTCAACCAGGCACCCCATCGCGTCTTTGTATTCGGTGATTCCTACGTTTGGGGCTGGGGCGTCGGTCAGGGTGAGGTGTTTACCGACAAGATGAACCTCCTGCTTCGAGATTACAGCGTCCACAACTACGGCATCAATGGCATTGGCACCGTGGTCGAGTACCTGGCCTTCTCCACGGAAGTCAAAAAGCTGCTCCGCCCGGATGATGTGGTGATCCTGATGTTCTGCAACAATGACTACTCGGATAACGTGGATCGGAAGAGGGTCCATGCCGAGGTGGTCAGCGGGGAAGTGATGCTCGTCAACCCCGCTAAGCCCCTGACCACCCCGGTGGAGGATTGGCTAAAAAATCATTCCTGCCTCTGCAACTTCATTTGGTATCGCGCCGACCTCTACCGCCTCACGCAGGTAAATCGCAGGATCGAGGACGAAACCCTGGGGCGCACCATCGTGGAGTCGGACGAACGATATGTGGTGCTCAGGCATTTCCTCGCAAAGTTCCAGGCCGACTGCAAGGCTGCCAAAACGAGGTTCGTCGTGGTCCACATTCCCTCGCAAGAGGAGCTTGCCGAGGCGCGCGTTGATCGTCCCAACAAGCTGGCGAATGACAAGGCTCGGGCAGAGACCCTGTTTGCCATTACCCGGGCGCTGCATATTGAAACCGTTAATCTGCTGCCCTGGTTCCTCGCCCGTAAGAACAAGACCGGAGAGATTTTCACCTTCAAGACCGACGGGCACTGGAACCGCACCGGCCACCAGGCAGTCGCGGAATTGTTGTCAGAACGTATCTCCAGCCTTTCAGCAAAGTAGGGCAGGCGTCGCTCTCGACGCCCCCAGGATTCAAACCACCGCTGCCATCGAAAAGTCGGGGCTCTATCCCTGTCCCGGAGGAATGGTGCTGTTCAAATCCTGGTGGCACCTGGCCTCTCGCCTGCCCTACCCTGCTTTCAGCCAACCAGCTTGTAATGCTTCTTGCGGAACTGCAAGCCGAACCACCGCTCCAGGCGTAGCATCAGGCGGTGCTTCCGTTCCCGGGAAGTGAGCTTGTGGTTTGGGTTGGCCTGGAAAAGACCCCCCGCCGGCGGCAGCCAGCCCTTTATAACTTTCGGGTGGGTGCCGGCGAAAAGCCTGAGCACCTCGGGATCAATCTCAGCAGAGTCCGCAAGCTGTTGCGACGCACCCCAGTAACGGACGTTCTGGTCCCGCTTGGCCGTCCGTTGCGGCATACTCTTAATCCAGCCGTAGTGATAAATCGTCGCGCCAGTGTGTGCGGCCCGCGGATACCGCCCGCGCTTGTGCGTCTCCAGCACAACAAAGAACAACCCTTCCGGGCCCCACGCCGGAATCGTGTTCCGCAGGATGCGCGCCTCGGTGCGATACCACCCCGGCGACCAGGCATACGTGTTGGCGTTGCCGTAAAAGTGCAGGTAATCGAAGGCCAGCGCCTCCACCCGGGGCTCGCCCAGGTAACGCTCCATCGCGGCACGGACCTTGGGCAGTTCGTCTTCATGCACCAACTCGTCCGCTTCCACGTAGAAGGCCCAGTCCCCGGTGCAGTTGAACAAGGCGACGCTCTTCTGCTGGCCATACACGTAGCCCTTGACACTGTAATCGCACCGGATGTGCTCGTTCCACTGGGTCGGGACGATGCGTATCTTCGGGTCCCCGATCTCGCGCACCAGCCTTTCCGTCTCGTCCTCGCTGGGTCCCAGCGCCACCACGAACTCGTCCACGATCGGCAGCACCGAGCGGATCGAGGCAACAAAGGGATACCCCAGCTTCTGTCCGTTGCGCAAAAAGGTGAACCCGCTGACTTTCATGCTGGCCTATTTCCCCTGGCCCGTGACTGCCTTGCGCAACGCCCCCCATACTGCCCCCAGTCCGGACGCCTTCTCGGTCCCGAGCTTCTCACCGTTTTCGGTCTCGACCTTGGATTTCCGGCCCGGTTCAATGAAATGAACCGCGCGGTCAATCCGCTCTCTGTCTGCCGCGATTTGCACGTACTCCCTGAGACGCTCGACTTCGCAGCGCGGGTTGCTCATCAGGTCCGCGAACTCGACCGCCAAATGTTCCCGGCCCGCAAAGAAACAATCCAGCGCTGCCATCAGCCTCCCCTGAAGGAATTCGCCATTGACCTTCCGGCCAAGCCGCTTCAGCGAGTCTATCGAATCCTCCAGTGGCCGGCAGCATCGGATGAACCGGGTATCCGGGCCCCAGGCCTGGACCAGGTCCTCGCCGCATAGCGACAGCAGCGGATGCTTCATGCCCACCCATTTGGCCCCGCCCTGTTCACGCTCTTGAATCCATTGCGCTAGGACGCGGACGCGCGTGGCCTGGCTGGCCTTTTCTCGCAAATGCGGCTCGTCCCACCACCGGCGGAGTTGCTTCGAAAGCCAGGCAGACTCGTAAAACCCCTTGAAGAACGGCGGCCCCATATCCACCCCCAAGTGGTGCAATGCTCCAGCGACCGCTGTGGATCCCGAGCGGTACACCCCTAAGACCGCGATGCGTGTCTGCTTCATTGCCAGCAGCCTTACCGCCGCCCCTGCCGCCGTGCAACTCCTTTTTCGAATAGCTGCTCCGGTAGGGACACGTGCCACCGCGTCCCTGAACTGTTCGTCAGGAAGTGGGGGCACATTGGAACGCGTCCCTACCATCAACCCTTTGCCTGTTGCCAACGGCAGGCCCCTTCCATTAGCGTTGAGTCTGCTATGGCCAAACTTCCCGTCTCCGTCTGCATGATCTCCGGCGCCGAAGCTGGGCGGATCGGGCGGGCACTCCAGAGCGTCGCGGACCGCGCCGCCGAGGTCATTGTAGTCCTTAACGAAAATGTCCGTGACGGCACAGACGCGCTCTGCGAGGCCCGGGGGGCCAAGGTCTATCGCGAACCCTGGAAAGGGTTTGTGGCCCAGAAGAATTCCGCTGCCGCCAAAGCCTCCTGCCCGTGGATTCTCTCCTTGGATGCGGACGAGGAGGTTCCCCCTGCACTCTGGGCCGAGATTGCGGCGGTGCTCGATGACCCAGACCGGAACCGGCCCTACGCTGCCTTCGACTTTCCCCGTTGCTCCTTTTATTGCGGCCGCTGGATACGACACGGCGACTGGTATCCCGACCGCGTCCTCCGGCTGTGGCGCGGCGGTTCCGCCGCCTGGACGGGCATCGAAATCCACGAACGCCTCGAAGTCAAAGGCGCCATCGGCCACCTGCGCTCCGACTTGCTGCACTACAGCAACGCCAGCATCAACTGGCAACTGGACAAAATTGGCCGTTACGCCGACCCCTTCGTGCGCCACTGCCTGGAGACGGGCCGCCGGGCCGGGTGGCTGGACCTGACCGTGCGCCCGCTGTGGAAGTTCCTCCGCGGCTATGTTCTCCGCCTGGGCTTCCTGGACGGCTGGCCCGGCTATTACATCGCCTGGCTCGGGGCCTTCTCCACCGTGACCCGCTACGCCAAGGTTCGCGAGGCTCGCCTCAAGTCAACCCCATGAGCCCTGCGCCTTCGTTGGCCCTCGTGGTCAACACCTTCAATCAGCCTGACTATCTGCATCGCCTGCTCAACGCTCTTACCCGTCAAACCCAACTGCCCCACGAACTCGTGCTGGCCGACGACGGCTCTGACGATCAGACCCACACGGTCTTTGAAGACTGGGCTGCCAAGCAGTCCTTTCCATCCAGCCGAGTTTGGCAGGAACATGCCGGCTTTCGCCGCGCCCGCATCCTGAACCTGGCCATCGCTCGCGCGACCAGCGCCTACCTGGTCTTCCTCGACGGCGACACCGTCCCCCATCCCGCCTTTGTGGCCGATCACCTGCGGTTGGCGCGACCCGGCACGTTTGTGCAGGGTCACCGCGCGTTGATTGAGCAGGCTGGCGCGTCGTTCTTTGGCCTGGGCGATTTCGCCGCCGACCGCCGCCGCGCCCTTTTTCGCCGGCAAGTGCGCGGCCTCAAACACGCCTACCGCTGGCCTTGGCCCGCCTGCCGCTACCGGTCTGATCTGCGCGGCATCCGCGGCTGCAACCTCGCCATCTGGCGGGACGACCTGTTCAGGGTTAACGGCTACAATGAAGCCTTCTCCGGCTGGGGCCGCGAAGACTCCGAACTGGCCGTCCGCCTCATGAACAGCGGCGCGCGCCGCCTGGATGTCCGCGGCTGGGCGATCTGCTATCACCTATGGCACGCCCCCTCCAGCCGTGCCAACCTTCCCGCCAACGACCAGTTGCTCCAGGCTGCCCAGGAACAGAAGTCCGCCTGGTGCAGCTCCGGCCTGGACACCCACCTGCCCAAGACCCAGCGCTGACCACGCATTCGCCGGGGTTTGGCCGCCTGGCGGTTGGGGCGGCGCCTATGACGCTTCCGGCCCTGGAATCGGAAACAGAATCACTGCCGCGCCAGGTCAACGCAGATAACCTCCTTGTCATTGCGCGCATACACATGCCGGTTGGCAAACGCCGGATGCGACCAGACTACGGGCCGACCGCAGTCCTTGTTGGTCGGTTCGAGCAGATGGGCGCGACTGAGTTCCTCGTAGCCGCGGGGGCTGAGTTTCGCGATGATCAAATCCCCCTTTTCGTTGAAGAGAAAGAAGCGGTCCCCGTTCTTGACGATGAACGCATTGGCCCAGCGGACGGGTTCGCCGGAGGTCGTCGCTGCAAACGTCTCCCAAACCCGCTCCCCCGTTTCCATCCTCAAGCACCGTAGTTGGCCGTAGCTGCAGACGCCGTAGATATAGCCGTCTTCGAGGAACGGTGTGCACATGACCGCGTTGAGGTGCGTCGTGTCTTGCTCGCTCACCTTGAGCGTGCGCCAGAGGGTGGCCGCTGCGGGTTTGGCCGAATCGAGCCGCAACATCAGTGAGCCGCTATAGAAAGCGGTGAAGAACAGCAGGTCGCCGAGCTTGCGCGGTGTGGCGAGGGTCATGCCGGCGCGCGATTTGAAGGGCACCGACCAATAGACTCCCCCGGTTTCCGGGTCGAGCGAGTTGGCCGACTCGGGATGCCACAGGATGAGCTGCCGTTTGCCGCCGGCTTCGTAGATGATCGGCGAACAGTAGCCCGGCTCTTCAGCGCTCAACGCGCGCCAGATCTCCTTCCCGGTGTCTTTGTCGAAGGCCACCGCGATGCTGCCCGCGCCCCCCACCAGGCAAATCAAGCGGTTGCCGTCGAGCAAGGGATGTCCCGCAAAACCCCACATCGGCGCTTTGATGCCGAAGTCCTTCCTGAATTCACGAGACCAAAGGAGCTTGCCGCCAACCGCATCCAGGCAGCAGAGATTGCCCTCAGCGCCGAGGGTATAGACCTTGCCCTGGCTGACCAGCGGCATAACGCGCGGCCCTGCCGGGTAGCTGATGTTGTAAGGGCATTCGTATTCGTACTGCCACAGCACCTCGCCGTCAGCTTCGTTCAGGCAAAGCACGCGCTCGAACCCGCGGACCACGCCCGGGGCGAACGGGTCCGCCGGGTTGCTCGTGCCTGGGGCAAGCCGCCGGTCGGCGACATAGACACGTCCCTGCGCAACGCTCGGTCCGGCATAACCCCCGCCGATCTTCGCACGCCAACGGACCGGCGGACCGTTGGTGGGGAACTTCTCGACGATGCCCGATTCGCGCCAAACAGCATCACGGCCGGGACCGAGCCATTGTGGCCAGTCATCGGCGAACAGGGTGTTGCCGGCCAAAAACCAGGCACAAAACACGCCCAGACCAAAGCTCCAATTCACTTGCATGGCAACAGACTACATGAATCTCGGCGTCTTTGCCTTAGACTTCCTTCCCCTCGGACTTCCTTTCCCTCAAACCCTGTCCCCGCTCTTCGGCGGCTTACTCCAAGGACCAGTAGTGAACAGCGTAGGCTTCGAGGGTGAGGGACAACCGCGGGTCGCCGTGCTTGAGGTTCGTAAACGGCTCGGGACGAAGGCGGGCGTTCTCATCGCTGCTGGCTGCAGTCGCATCCACAACAATATGGCGGATTCGCATGTCTCCGGGCAGGTCCTTGAAAGCAAGTTCGACCGGGACCGGGGAGGACGAGAAGTTCCAGAGAATCAGGTTATCCATCCGCAGTTGCTCATCGTGGGTGGCAAAACCGTGCACCGCCGGGTGGGTTGACGTCAGGCGCAACTGCTCGCCGGCCAGCCGTGAAAGCAGTTTGAAGACGAAGTACGCCGGGCGCACCTCGTTCTGGTAATCAAAGAGCCCGTCGAACTGCGGCATGCGATTCCACCAGCGCGTCATGAAGGCGGCGCCGTGGGGCGAGAAGAAGGGCGCGAACGTGTCGAAATCAACGTACCAGTCGCGCAAGTGGTAATAGCACGAATAGTCCAGTCCCGCGTCCTTCATTTGCCAGACGACCTCGGCCACGTAGCAAGGCTGGTAACGCGAGTCGAGCGGCGGGTTCAGGAGGTCCATGTTCCATTCGTCGAGAAAGGTCTCGACCCTTAATGAAGGATAGTTCGTCAAGAGGTGTTTGACATATTCAATCGTACCGCGCACGGCGTTGGGCTCGCTGCTGTAGATGTGCCAGGAGACGAAGTGGAGCGGGGCGGAATTGGTTGAGCAGAAGTCGAGCAGCGCCGGCAGAATCGGGGAACGAGAGGAGGCGAGCGCGGGGCCGCCCACGCGGGCTTTGGGATCCGCGCGCAGGATCGCGGCAGCGGTGTGTTGATAATAACGCACGTAGTTGTCCGGTTTGAACCGATACGGACAGCCACCGTCCTCGCCGATGTCCGGTTCGTTGGGGACTTCCCAATACCACCCGCCGCCGCTGCGTTCCCTGTAATGGCGAACAAGGTTGAAAATGAGTTTCTCCCATGCCTTGTAATCGGCTGGTTCGACGCCGTCCTGATCTACCTTGGGGAATAGCACGGCGGGCTTGAAGCAAATACACATTAACGGCTTTGCGCCGGCCTTAAGAATTGTGTCCACGGAACGGTCCAGCGTGTCGAAGTGATAGCGCCCGCGCTTGGGCAGGAGGTGAAAATACTCCTGGACAAACAGACGGATGACGCGCGGATGCAGCGCCCGAACCTCGGCGACGCGGTCCGCCCACATCGGATCCTCCGATAGACCGCCCTGCCCCAGCGCCATCTTGCCGATCTCAAGCGGCCCGAGGCGTTGGGAGAAAGCCACCTGGACTTGCGCGGTTTGGGTTTGGGCGGTGACCACAACCGAGGTTGACACCAGCCAAGCGAGAAGGTGGACACAGGTCTTCATTCGCGTTCTCATAGGTGGAGTTGTCTCACATTCAATATCGGGCCACGACTCCGTAATGATCGTTACTCGGTCGGGGAAGTCGAACCCATTCTTTCGCGGCGTCAAAGGAACGCGTCCAAAAGAAATGTTTCCATTGGGAATGCGAGGGTTATTCTGAGACAGTTGGCTTGTGGCACGACTGGCCGCAGGACGACGCGTGAGAGACATTGTTATGCACCAACCCAATCGCAGGCAGTTTATTCACCAAACGATGATCGCGTCCCTGGCTGGGGGCGCCTTCTTCGCCAGTTTCTCAGGCGCGGCTGAGGCGAAGCAGCGCAAGATGACGATGGACCTGGTGTGCGGCAACATCGGCATTTCGGCCAACCAGCGAGAAGCCATTGAGCTGGCCGCACGGCATGGGTTCGAATCCGTAGGCGCCGATGGCTCATTCCTGGCTTCACTGTCGGACGACCAGGTTCCTGAGCTTAAGTCCGTCATGAAAGCTAAAGGTATTGTTTTTGGGGCGGCCGGGCTGCCGGTGGAGTTTCGCCGGGATGATGACCGGTTCCGGGCGGGCCTCAATGACTTGCCCAAATTCGCCGCAGGCCTTCAACGCGCCGGCGTGGACCGCGTCACAACCTGGCTTATGCCTTGCCATGACACGCTGCCTTACCAGCAGAATTTTCGTCAACATGTCACGCGCTTGCGCAAAGTGGCCCAAACGCTCAAGGAGCACGACGTTCGCCTGGGGCTTGAGTATGTTGGCCCGAAGACTTCCTGGGCCAGCCGGCGCTATACCTTCATTCACACCCTGGCCGAAATGAAAGACCTCATCGCGGAAATCAATGCCGCCAACGTGGGATTCGTGCTGGATAGCTGGCATTGGTGGCACGCCGGAGACACGGTGGCCGACCTGCTTGCGCTCAAAGGAAGCGAAGTAATCGCGGTTGATTTAAACGATGCGCCAACCGCGGTCCCTAAAGAACAACAGTCGGATGGCCGGCGTGAGCTGCCTTGCGCCACCGGCGTCATTGACGTCGGTGCCTTCCTGAGGGCTCTAAACGAGATCGGCTATGACGGACCTGTTCGGGCGGAACCTTTCAATCAGGCGGTAAATAGAATGCCCAAGGAGGAAGCCTGCGAAGTGGCTGCCGTCGCGCTCAAGAAAGCGTTTGCCCTAATCAGTTAGCCCTCGATGTCCTCAACATCATCCAGCCGCCTCGACTCCTGCTCGACGAGGTCGAAGATCCTCTCGCCGAACTTTTCGACGAGCTTGTTCGCATAGACCTAGAACCAATTGGCACGCCATGGGATCTGCATTCCCCACCATCGTGGCTTTGGTGCTGGTGGTCGGAACCTGCCGGGCGGGGGACGCTGGGCTGCCAGTCTCGATCTCAGCGCAGACGACTCCGGCGGGGGAGGTTAACCACAGGCGTCCATTGAGCGTGGGCTGGGCCACAGCAGATATTACACCCACTCGGCCAGTTGCGCTTGTCGGCCAGTTGTACAAGCGCATATCAACCGGCGTCCGTGACCCCTTGACGGCCACGGTCCTAGCCCTGGAAACTCAAGGCGGGGATAAGCCTGAACAGGCGATCCTGGTTTCCTGCGATCTCCTTTTCGTCCAGCGCGCGATCCAACAACGTCTCCAGGAAAAGGTGCGCCTGCAACTGCCGGAGTTGGACAGCGCGAAGCTGTTCCTTAACGCTACCCATACGCACACGGGGCCGGGCCTGCTGGACAGCACTTTCAGAGGCCTTTACGATGTGAGCCAGGACCCAGGTGTCATGGGGGCATCCGAGTATGCCGAGTTCTTTCTTGACCGCGTGTCGGAGGCTGTGGTTCGGGCCTGGAAGAACCGCAAACCGGGCGGCATGAGCTGGGCGCTCAGCCAGGCCGTGGTCAGTTACAACCGCCGCGCCCAGTTCCGCAACGGTTCGACGGTGATGTACGGCAACACTCGGGCGCCTGACTTTACCAATGTCGAAGGATCGGAAGACCACGCGGTAAACCTGTTGTTTTTCTGGGGAGCCAACACGAATTGGACGGGGGTGGTCATTAACCTGGCCTGCCCGGCGCAGGAGACCGAGTATATAACCGAGGTCTCCGCCGATTTCTGGCACGACGTTCGCGAAGAGATCCATCGGCGGCATGGGGCGGAGCTCTTCATATTACCGCAGTGCGCTCCGGCGGGCGATTTGTCGCCTCACCTGATTTACCGGCAGGCGGCGGAACAGGAGATGGACCGGAGGCGCGGTCTCTCGAGGCGCAAGGAAATCGCGCGTCGCATCACGAACGCGGTGGACGACGCGTTGCCCGTGGCCGAGGCCGCTCGACAAAGTGAACTGATTTTCCGGCACACCGTGGCGAGTGCAAACCTCCCGGAGCCAAACCCGGCCCTGGAGCCGTTTTATGAGACTGACCCGGTCCAGCCTATCGAGTTCCACGTGCTGCGTGTGGGCGACGTGGCCATGGCTACCTGCCCCTTTGAACTCTATCTCGACTATGCCAGCCGCATCCATGCCCGCAGTCTCGCGGTGCCGACGCTGCTCGTCCAGCTTTGCTGCGTTGCGAGCGGGTACTTGCCTACCGCTCGGGCTGTCCAGGGCGGCGGCTACAGCGCGGACAAATTCCGCGTCGGCCCTGACGGCGGGCAAGTGCTCGTGGAGGAAACGCTTCGGCACATCAATGGTTTGTTCCCTGAACCTTCCGCTGCCACCGGAGGCGACCCCCAAGATGCTAGTCCCAGTTGTACGGTTGACGTATCCACGCCCGGAGCGGTCGTTGCCCCGATTTGCCGGGGCCAGCAGATTGAAGAGTTCAACCACCAGTTCGAGGGGGGGCTGTATGCCCAGTTGATCAATAATCCCTCCTTCGAGGAGCTGAAGGATCCCATCGCCGGCTGGACTTTGGTGAAACCCGGATCCTCGAATGGCAGTTTAACCGGACAGACTTCCGCCGAAACCCCCATGCTGAACAACCATCAAAAGCATTGCGCTGGACTTGAGGTCACTTCGGTGGCTTCCGGGAGTGTGGGCCTTGCCAACGGGGGTTACTGGGGAATGGGATTGCGAAACCATACGACCTACAGAGCCTCCTTTTGGGCCAAGAAAGGTCCGCAGTATAGCGGCAAGATAAGAGCAACCTTGGAGAGCAATGATGGCGCCGTTTACGCGCAGTCGGCCGATTTTGAATTAACCCGGGACTGGCGCCATTTCACTTGTGATTTGACTACCAGTGGCATTATGAGCGTTACCGGAGCCAACCGCTTTGTCATCTATGCCTCCAGCACCGGCCAGGTCTTTTTTGACGTCGTCACACTGATGCCGCCAACCTGGAAGAACCGTCCCAACGGCCTGCGGCTGGACTTGGCGGAAAAGCTGACGGCTTTGAAGCTCAAGTATATCCAGTTCCCAGGAGGCTGCACCGCAGAATCCGCCGGCATGGATACTTGCTGGAATTGGAAGAATTCCATCGGCCCGCTGGAGGAAAGGCCCGGGTCCACCAGAAACCGGTGGGGATACAAGAACGACCTGTACTTTGGCTTGGATGAGTATCTCCAATTGTGCGAGGACCTAGGGGCCGAACCGCTTTATGTAACCTCGTCCGGCATCAGTGAAAATCCCGGAGACAAGGAGTGGTTTGGCATTTGCCCGCTCGATCAAATGCAGCCGATTATAACGGATATCCTGGATTTACTGGAGTACTGTAACGGACCCACCTCGACCAAATGGGGCGCCAAGCGCGCGGCCAATGGCCATGCGGCGCCGTACGAGCTCAAGTACATTGAAATTGGCAACGAGAATGGGTGGGCGACGGTGAAAGACTATATCCCGCGCTACACCATGATTCATGATGCCATATTAGCCCATTATCCGGATATGAAGATCATGTTCAATGCCACCAGTGTTCCATCGCCTACGCCCACGCATTTCCTCGATTTTGCCGATGATCATTTCTACGAGAAAGACCTGTCCCATCTGTATGACAAGTACGATCGCATTAACCCGACCTGTAAGAAAATCTGTGTCGCCGAGTATGCCTCCTCGATCCATGGAAACGGAGGCGATGCCATTGGGAACTTCGGGGACGCGCTGGGGGACGCGGTCTTTATGCTAGGATGCGAGAGGAATTCCGAGAGAATGTGGTGGACCGGGTATGGGAATTATGCCGGCCTTCTCGGCCGTGGCAACTTCGGGCCCTGCATTGTTTGGAACGACGCTGTCACTAACTTTGCCACACCAGCATACTACATGCAAACAATGCTGTTTACCGATAATGCGGGAACCCGGGCTTTGCCCTTTACGCAGAATACAACCAATTGCTACTGGTCCGCCTCGGAGGATACTGAAACAGGCAAACACGACGTCTTGTTGAAGGTTGCAAACAAATCCCCCGCTGTCGAAGGCGTTAGGATAATTCTGAACGGCGCACGCGAGGTTGATCCGCGCGGGCAGTTCACGATGTTGACCGGTACCCTGGATGCGGAGAATTCATTGGCGCAGCCGCATCATGTCGTCCCGTCGTCCGGGACCTTTGCCGCTGGCATTGGTTTTGACTATGTCTTTCCCGCGTGCTCGATTACGGTGCTCCGGCTTAGCCTTTCACGATGAGAAGTAGATACTCATTGACGATACATACGTTTATGAAGAGACCGCATCCAACCATGACCAGACTTCTATCCATAAAATGCGCTCTATGAAATCAGGTTTCCTCCTGGCCACTATTGCCGGGTCCATTCAGATAATAAACTCCGCCCCGGCGCTGCCGGAGCCGACCGACCTGCCCTTGCCGCTGGTGGGCACGGCGGAGCACGGCCACGCCTACCCCGGCGCCATCGTGCCTTTCGGCATGGTGCAGCTCAGCCCGGACACCCCCCTGCGCGGATGGGATGGCAGCTCGGGTTACCATTACTCGGATTCTGCGATCGAGGGGTTCAGCCACACGCATTTGGCGGGCACGGGCGTCGGCTGCCTGGGTGATGTGCTGGTGATGCCCATGGTGGGCGAACTCCAGCTTGAACCCGGTTCGCCGGGCCACGGCTATACTTCGCGCTTTTCCCATGGCGAAGAAGTGGCCACGCCTGGCTATTACCGCGTGTTCCTCCAGGACCCAAAGGTGACCGCCGAGCTGACCGCTACGGCGCGTTGCGGCTTTCATCGGTACACCTTCCCGGCGTCAGACCAAGCACACCTCATACTGGACCTGGTGCATGGTGTGGACAGCCGGGCGATTGAGGCTACGGTCGCTGTCGTCGGCAATACGACGATCACCGGTTCCCGGAGCTCTGAAGGGTGGGGCGGACAGCGCGCGATTTATTTCGTCATGCAGTTCTCGAAACCATTCGATTCGTTTGGGGTAGAGCAGGATGGCCGGCGGCTGGCCCCGGGCACGCGCGCCGGCCAGGGCCGCAATCTCAAAGCGTTTTTCAACTACAAGACCGCCTCCAACGAGACGGTGCTGATCAAGGTCGGCATTTCGGGCACGGGCATCGAGGGAGCCGGCAAGAACCTCGCGGCAGAAATCCCTGGCTGGGACTTCAACAGCGTCCAGGCCGCAGCGGTCCGCCAATGGAAAGACCTGTTCCACGCCGTGGAGGTTGACACTTTCGACCCGCATATCCGCACCACGTTCTATGCGAACCTTTATCTCTGTTGCCAGGCCCCGGCGCTTTACAACGACATCGATGGCAGCTACCGCGGCATGGACCACCAAAACCATTCCGCGCCCGGGTTCCAGAACTACACGACTTTTTCGTTGTGGGACACCTACCGCGCCGAACACCCGCTACTGAACTTGTTGCAACCTGGCCGCGTGAACGACCTGATTCAGTCCCTGCTGGCCGAATACCGCGAGTCGGGCTTGCACACGACGCCGATCTGGCCGCTCTGGGGCAACGAAACCTGGTGCATGATCGGCTACCATTCCGTAGCGGTCATCGTCGATGCCTTCTTCAAGGGGTTCCGCGGGTTCGATGCTGAGGCGGCTTACCAGGCCATGCGTGATACCGCTATGCAGGACCGGAACGGGCTGAACACCTACAAAGAGCTGGGTTATGTCGCCTCGAAATCCGGCGAACAAGCCACGTCCCGCACTCTGGAGTACGCTTTCGACGACTGGTGCCTGGCGCGAATGGCTGAGGCGCTGGGCCACCGCGAAGATGCCCGGATCTTTTATCTGCGCTCAGCCAACTACCGCAACCTTTTCGATCGCACCACGGGGTTCTTCCGCGGACGCAAAGCCAATGGAACTTGGCGCTCGCCCTTTATCGCCAACGCGCTGGTCAATGACGAATATACCGAGGCCGATGCGTGGCAATATGCTTTTGGAGTTCAGCACGATGTCCGCGGCCTCATCTCGCTTTATGGCGGTGACGACGGCTTCATTCGGAAGTTGGATGCCCTGTTCACGGCAGATTCCACGATCCAGACCAGCATTCCCGATATCAGCGGCCTCATCGGGCAGTATTCGCAGGGAGACGAACAGTGCCACCACGTCGCGTATCTGTATGATTACGCGGGTGCTCCCTACAAGACTCAGCAGCGCGTCCGGCAGGTGATGGCCACGCTATTCGACGACACTCCCGCCGGTCAGTGTGGCAATGTGGACTGCGGCCAGATGGCGGCGTGGTACGTTTTCAGCGCGCTGGGTTTTTACCCCGTTGACCCGGACAGCGGTATCTACGCGCTGGGCAGCCCGGTCGTCACCCGGGCGGCCTTGCACCTCGACCGCGACCAATACCAGGGCAGGATCTTCACGATTGTCGCCGTGAACAACTCGCCGAAGAATATCTATATCCAATCTGCCTCGCTCAATGGCCAGCCACTCGACAAGCCCTGGCTGGCTTACGAGCAAATCACCGCCGGTGGCACGCTCCGGTTTGTCATGGGCCCCAAACCGAATATTGCATGGGGCAGTGCTCCGGAAAGCCGGCCCCCGGCGACCATGCCCGCGAGCTTTCCCTATCCAGAGCTCCCCGCCCCCGCCTCGGATAAGCCAGTCGTGCTGCCGCTTCCCATTCGGGTTATCTGCGGGAGCGATGACCCGGCCGGAGAATTTGTGCCAGACCCGAACATGGTTGATGGCGCTGTCAACAGCACCCGCGCAGCCATCGATACGGGTGTCTCCAATGCTGCTCCGGCCGCCGTCTATCAAAGCGAAAGGTACGGCCAGGACTTTGCCTATTCCTTTCCCGTACCGAAGAACGGCCGTTACCATGTGCGCCTCCATTTTGCCGAGGTATTTGATGACGGCACCGGGCGCCGCATCGAAAACGTCCACATCAACGGTCAACCGGTTCTGGTCAATCTCGATATCTTTGCCGCAACCGGAGGAATGAACAAAGCCCTGGTGAAGGACTTTGACGGGATCGAACCTGATGCTCAGGGCAACATTGTCATCCGGATCTCCTCCCCATCCACAAGCCCGGACCGAAACGCGAAAATCAGCGGGATCGAAGTCCTGCCGGCGGGCAACTGATCGACCCTTTGGTCGGGTTTTGAGCCCGCCGGCTGCACGTCTCCCGTGTTGTAATCCCGGAGGTCCTGCCGTGAGCGGGGCGTGATCCCGCCGCCAAAGTCGGCGAGGCCGTTGCTGGGTGCATGCGCAGCCAGGAGGCTGAGCGAACCGTCGGCGCTAGCCTTGACAATCCACCGCTGCCATGGCTTGCCACTGTCCGTCTCAGGAACGACCGGCGTGCCATTGTTAGTTTTCCCCGCCGCCACCGCGAGCACCAGGCGCGGGCTCGCCTTCGCCTGGAGGGCGTAACTGTTCCCTTCCTTTGGCATCACCACCCGGACCTGATTCTCCCCTCCCGTCCGTCGGCCGGTGGAGACGGCATTACCTTCGACCGCTCCTGGCGGAACCGCTTCCAGCACCATCTCCGGTGCGCTCACCGGCACGAACGTGAAAGGCCTACTCCAGTCCTGTGCCGGGGCACCTGCCGCAGTGAGAATCGCTGCCCGTGCGACGCCCCGGAAAACCGACAGATACAACCGCAAAGCGACTTGTGGCTTCAAGCCGTAGGTTTCCACCCCCGCAACCAGCTTCACCTTGCGCGATGGAGTCTTCATGGGGAAGAGATTCTCGGATTGCCGAAGACCACCCGCGCCAGGACTGCCGCGTACTCGCAGTACTTCTGGGAGCCGTCGGGCGACACGGTGCCATCGGGCTTGAGGTGGTAGCGCTCGCGCCAATAACCATCCCCCTGGGCGGCACGACACACTTTATGCACGGAATCCACGAGCCGAGCGCGGGCCTTCATGCGCTGGCAGGCCACGGCCTCCAGGTACCAGACCCGCCCCATCGCCGCCACGTCATTGAGCGGGTCGGCTGGACAATCCGGCGACCGGCGGACCTCCCAGCTTTCGTAGGCGAAGGGCTTCGTGACGATTTGCGTCGGCATGTCTCCGGCCCAGAACGCCGGCTCTCCTATCAGGCGGGACCAGAGCCGTTCGAGTTGCCGGTCGTCCGCTAGGCGGAATGCTATCGCCGCCCAGTTGACGTCGGACAGGCCGTGCGAGTCCACCAAGCCATGTTCCGGGTGGACGTACTCGCCGAAATGGTCCTCCCGCCAGAACGCCTGCCGGAAAGCCCTCGCCAGCCTGCCCGCATGGCCCGCCCAAGTGGTCTCTTTTGTGCTCTCTCCCACCGCACGGAACAGCCGCGCCAAGTGGCGGAACGCATGGACCGCATAGCACTGGGTCACCCCGTCGCAGCCCTCCCGCGGAGGCGCTTCGACGTAGAACCCCGAGCCGCCCAGCAGCCCGCTGTCCTTTCGGAAGGTCAGCAGAAACCTGGCGGCTGATTCCACGGAACCCAGTCTTTCCCGCAGCCACGACCGTGAACCGGTGCTGTCGAAGATCTCCGCGGCGGTGAGCACATAGCAGGCGGGCCCCAGAGTGCTCAGGGGAAATCCTTTGGTCTGCCAATGCTCGAACAAGCCGATCCATTGCCGCGTCTCCTGGCTAGAGGCGGGCAGACCCTCGCGCTTGGGTGGCCGATAGCTGAAAACATCCTGCGGGAACTTGAGGCCCCGCAGACAACCACCGGGCCGGGTGCTGCCGTTGAAGATGGCAAACGGGATGTTGCCATCCTTCCGTTGCGAAGCCCGGACGAAGTCAAAGTAATCCAGAACCAGACGCGCACGCCCGAGCTGGAGATACGGTCCGACCATCTGCCAGGAGTCCAGCCCCGGCCAGGTCGAGTCGTTCCCGTAGCCGCCGCCGTCAGCGTTGATGGTGAAGTGCCCGGGATAGGCCCGTTGCGTAGCGGCGGGGATCAGGTTCTTGAACACGGCGGACTCCATGCCTGCTTGGATCTCTGGATCGACGATGCGGCGAACCCAATCCGAGCCATGGGTGACATTCAGGGCAGCGCGCAAAGACGAGGACACCACTTGCAGGCCGGCTATTGATGCCAGCCCAAGACCGCTGACGCCAGCTCGCTTGAGAAAAAGACGACGTGAAAGGCGGGAGTCCATCATGTCCTCCACCTCGAGAGACCCGAAGGGTCAAACGCACCACTGACGAAGCCGGTTCCTGGCTTTCTCGATGGCTTCCCGCGCAAAGGTCGCGTCTTCCTGGACCTGGAAATCGAACATGCCGACGCACACGAAATCAGCGCCGTTGTAGAAAGCGTAGCGGAAGCCTTCTTTGGGGTGGATGGCCCCGGCGCCGAGCACCTTGTAGGCAATCCACGGGCGGTTGACTTTTTCCATGAACGCTTTTGTTTCCTCCGGCGTTTCTTCCCAAACGCTGTCATTGCGCGGCATGGGTCCCGCCGACCAATAGCGCCTGCTGTTGAACGTCTTCATGTAAAAGTCCGGTTTGATCCCCGCCGCCTCACAGCTCTTTGCCACGTCCAGCGAGTGCCCCGCGATTCCAGCGACTAGGCCCCGCGCCTGGATTACCTGCACCGCCTCGCCCAACAGTGCCACTTTTCCTTGCCGCACATATTCGTCACCGACATTGCCATGGGTGAATGCCCCGATAGCACCGTTGTCAGCAGCCTGCTTGACTGCGGTTTCCGTGTCCTTTTCCCGAACGTCAATTTGGGCAAGCCACTGAATCTTGCCGCCTCGCTCCTTCCAGTAAGCGCGCAAGACACGCAGCGTATTGTCATCCAGCCGCAGGATGGCTGTGTTGATGCCCTCGGCCTCGCATAGTGCGAATGTTCTGAACACCTTCTCGTCCGTGAAATACTCTTTGAGCCAGCGGGATACGTAGATCAGGTCCCGGCTGTGCGCGAAACCGGAAATGAGATTGCCCCCGCAGATCAGACGGCTGATGATCACTGAACCAATCTTCGATTGCGGGAGATCTTTGGGCTTGGCCACGGGAAGCGCGGGCGTCTCCACAGAGGGCTGGTCATTGGCTAGCAACGCCTTTTCCTCAAACCTGAATGCCGCAGCCGTGGTCGCCGCTACCACGGACCGTTTCAGAAACCTACGACGGCTAAAGTGCGTGTTCATGGCTGCAGGTTCGACTATACAGGCGGCGCTCTCGCGAAGGCAAGGACTTCCGGTACTTGTCTTTCATTCTCCTGCCCTATCGGCGTCAGCATGCAGCAGCCGCTGCAAGCCCCGACTCTGGAGATCCGCTCGATCCGCTTGGCCAGGGAGGACCCCGGCTCCGACATCCTGGACAAGAAACCGGTAGTGGACGAATTCGGCCAGTAGCTTCCGGTGGACTGGCCGGGCAAGGTGAAGAGCCTTGAGCAACTCAAGCGAGATTGGGCTGCCGAAGAAGCGTCACTGGACACGGAGAATTTCGACTGGTGCGAGTACGGCGGCTATCCTGAGAATTGAATCGGTCCGACAACCCGATCGGCACGGCCGGAGCTTGGGTTCCTGGCGGTTCGGCGGCACTGGACTGATGCGCCCGCGGGGCTATTGCCCAGCACAGAGCGGTGGCCGAACAGGCCGGGCTAAGGTTATAGTTGGGCTGGTCCTCGCCCGGTATGGCCGGCCAGGGTACCGCGGGTGGACCTGGTAGTAGCACGGCGATGGCACAATACCTGCCGCTAGGCTTTCGCTGTGGTTTCGCTCGGGTTTCGCTATGGTTTACGGGGTTTTTGCGTCATCCGACCCTTGATTTGCACTGCTTAATAGCCGCCGCTACTGTGGACTGGAATCCCGTGAACGGCGGCACTGTGCAGATGCACCCGTCCACGACCCTAGGTTCCAGCCAACGCTGTTCGACCTTGGAACCCTTGGCGCGCAGGACATCTGAAAACGTCAAGACCTGTCCGGGGTCATCTTCGACAAGGAGGATGGTCGCGTTCATGGGTGCTCGCTCCCCGCACAAACTGGTGACCCGCACTTGATTTCGATCGAGGTGCCAAGCGTTTCCTGCGAGCTTCGGGTCGAATGGGCATCTTGACTTTCTCGAACCTTTCCTTTAAGGCGGGTCAATCATGGTGAAAGCGTTTCGAGTGATTGGCTATATGGCGGCCCTTTTTGTTCTTGGTCCTATTCCTCAGTTGGAGGCGGCGTTCGAGCCATGGGCGTCCAACACCGACCCAACCGACGTTCCGAGAACCCACGTTCAGGACATCACTACCTCCCCTTTCGCTTACAGCATCACTCTGGGCGGCACGATGGACGGGAAGATGTGCACCACCCTTCCCGGTGTATGGGAGCCGTACGAGCAGACGTGGGAATCCAGCCGTTCAGTACGCATGGAGAACCTCGGCGCGACAAAGGTGATAAACCCGTGGCTGAAAACAGGCCCCATTGACTTCTTCTCGCAGGAGACAATTGCGAACTCGGTTGTGGCGGGGCTTTCGACCGACGGGGAAAAGGCGCTCGCGATATTCTACTTCTACATCACCCATCGCTACCACAAAGGCAATGGTGACAACGGAGCGCAGGGCGACGTTTCGCAGGCGATAAATGTGTTTGGTTTCAATACCTGTGGGAACAGCACGCTGTGCGTCGCGGACCTGCTGAGCAAAGCCGGCATGGGTGATTGCATATTCAGCCATTGTCCCGGGCATTGCGTCCCGCAGGTGTTCTTTGAGGGCAAGTACAACACGCTGGACGGGGACATGGCCACCATGATGCTCCTGCGGGACAATCACACCCTGGCAAGCGAGCGAGATTTGATACGGGACCACGATCTGATCAAACGCGTGCATCAGTATGGGATCATGAGTCCCTTTGATCCGCTTAAGAATAATGAGGACTACTCGCAATATTATACGTGGGAGGGGGAGACGACACAGAAGCTCCAGGGGTGGAATTGGTGGACCATGGGCATGGTCCTGCGCCCGCACGAGGCCATGGAGTGGAGGTGGGGGCATGAAACCCCGGTGAAATATCACGGCGATATGTCGGGAAATCCGCCGATGGCTCCGGACACGATCTACAACGGCACCTGGGAATACGTTCCGGATTTCAAGAACGACGCGCAGTGGCGGGCAGGCGCGACCATCACCAACATCACCAACCAGGACGGAGTCCTGAGGGCGGCGGACGGAAGCACGGGCGTCATCGTTTGGCAGATGAAAGTGCCTTATCAATTTGTCGGAGGCACCCTGACTGCCTCCGGCGACGGGTATGCTTTCGAGATTGGCTGGCCCGATCCGAAAGATGGGCGGCCCGTTTACGCACCGCTGACCAAACTGGCCGAGTTTGACGGCAGGTTCCAGGGGCGCACCACGATGGCAAACGAGTACTGGATTAAATGCACGCTGGCAGGCAAAGCTTCGCTCGGCGAGTTTAAGATCACAAACGACATCCAAATGGCGCCATTAGCCATGCCGTCCATGACGGTGGGAAACAACCTTTTCACCTACCTGGAACACACGGACGACGGAAGCGGAGCAAACGTCGCCAGGCATGTAAGGATCACACACAAATGGGTCGAAAGGTCGAAGACGCGACCTCCCCAAGCGCCTGCGGGCCCCGTTTATCCGGCCAACGGCGGCAAGAGCGACGGCACGGATGCGGTCTTCGAGTGGAACGCCGCCACGGACCCGGACGGCGACGCCATCACGGATTATCACTTCCAGCTTTCCGACCGTTCCGACATGAGATGGCCGATGTCTCCCAATTTCGACAAGTATATCTCGAGAACGCCCGACAAAGGCCAGACCCGCTACACCCTTGCCCGTCCCGGCCTGTTGACGCACGACGTGACCTATTACTGGCACGTGAAAGCGAGAGACTCGAACGGCGTCTGGGGGCCGTGGAGCGACACCTGGAGTTTCACGGCCCAGGGGCCAGCATATCCCATCGAGTTAGCGATCAAATACGACGCCGACGCCGGCATCGGCACATTGACATGGAGTGCCAATCCGGTGGGGAGTCCGCCCGCCAAGTACAGAATATACGGCAGCGATGAGAAGGGCTTCACCGTCCATGACACTCCCTACGAGGTCAAGCTGGGCGACACGAAAGAGTTCGCGAACCGTTTCGCAGCCAATTTCGTGGCCGAGGTCGCCGGCACTTCACTGGAGGTTTTGGGCGTGGGCAACGCCCTTCCGAACGCCAACAAGGCTTATTACCGTGTCGTGGCGGTGGACACCAATGGCAAGAGAAGCGGAGATTCCGATTACGTCGAAGCCCCCAGGCCGTTCATCTACAGCACGCCGGTTACCATCGCGCCCGCGGGCCAGCCTTATCGCTACCAGGTGAAGGCCATCTGTTCCATAGGGGATCTCACGAGAAGGGACGGCGCCAGGCCCAAGCCCGGGACCAAATTCTGGAAGATCGAGCCGCTGAAGTTCTCACTCACACAAAAACCGAGCTGGATGAGCATCAACCCCGACACCGGGCTGATAAGCGGCACGTCGGACGGGACGGGCGGGACGGTGACCGTGAGCGTGACGCTCACGAAAGAGCACCGGTTGGTGCATGACGAAAATGCCATTGTGTGGGGAAACGAATATGAAAAGAGCACGACGTATGAGATTGTGGGACCGGTGATACAGCAGTTTGTCGTGAACGCCATGAGCGATAAATGAAGTCTTATCCATCCCTCCCGCACGCTCCGGGCGCTACCGCCCCCGGACACCGGAAGTCGCGGGCCCTGGATGCCTGGGAGGACCGCCCGATGTAGCAGGAATATGCGAAGAATTACATCATTGCCAAGGACAAACGGGGCACACCGGACCTGTGGCGAAAGCATCGGCCATCCGCACAGACCCGACCCACGCTGAACCCCACCACCCATAAAGGTCTGCGCCTGCAGTTTTCTTGATCGCCGGCGGCCGGAGTTGCGTGCCAGGCTGAGCGCCATGCGTATGACAGGATCCACTGGGTCGGGTTTGATGCTGGCACTCGCCCTAACTGTGGGGGCGGCAGAACGCGATTTCGGCTTGGTTTAAGCGCTGGTCGTGAGTGCCTCTCTCCTGGGAGAGGTTATCGCTTGCTGGTTCAAGGCCTCGCCACATTGCTTTCCGGCGGCCGATGCCTCGGGACCATGGCCCGGAAGTCGCCGAGGTTGTACGGGCCGACGTAGGGCCGGCTCAAATCAACTTCGGCGACGGCGACGGTGCCCCAAGTGGAGGCTTGCACGATGGGTTTGCCGGTCTGATCGAAGACCGCTGAAATCATCCACTTGTCTTGTGGTTGCATGAAGGCGCTGCTGACGATATAGACGTGGTTCTCGCAGGCGCGAGCCTGAGCCAACAGGGGATTGCAGCCATACACCGGCCAGGCGATGATCTCCGCCCCGCGGTTTGACAATGCGCGGGCGACCTCGGGGAAGAAACCGTCGTAGCAGACCATCAAACCGACCTTGCCGAGCTTCGTGTCGAATACCGGGTAGTCGCTGCCAGGTGCGACGCCGGCTGCGACCTCGGACGGCGGGAGGCAGACCTTATGGTACTTCCCGATGAGCGTGCCATCCGGACCGAGGAGAACGGCTGTATTATAGACCAGGTTTCCGAGCCGTTCATGGAGACTCAATACGATGTGCAGACCGTTCTTCCGGGCGAGTTCGCCAAAATAATCGGTGGTGGGGCCGGGGACAGGCTCGGCCAACTCGGCCAATTTCCCCTTCACGCCCACCGACGGCACGGTTTCCCCCAGCACGACAAGATCGGCTCTTTGGGTGGCGGCTTCCGCAAGGAGTGGCGCGTATTCCTCGCAATTCTGCCGCGGTGATTTGCCCGTGGGCTTGTAGTGAATAGTGGCAAGCCGCACCTTCCGGGGCGGCGGCGGCGAGGTCTTGGCGAACTCGACTTCGCTCCACTCGATGCGCCCCTTGGGCGCCCATTGCAGGTGCAGCTCGACCACGGCGCGTGTGGCCTTTGCGGGCGCGCGATAAACGCCTGAGAGGGTGGTCCAGCCGCGCGCGTCGGTCGCGCCGTCCACGGGGTATTCGGGTTCGGCGCTGGGCACGTGGCGAAGTTCCTTGATTTGGTCTTCCGGCACATCGGCCGATATCATCCCGCCTGCGGCATCGCTCCAGAGGACACGCACCACCGCGCTGCGGCGCGGCACACTCACACCACGCGTCTTGCGAACCGCTTGAAAGCGGTAGAACTCGCCGCCATTGACCGCGAACCATTTCTGGAACCAACCGTCCAGTCCCTCGCGTGAATCGTGCGTGATCACGAAGCTTCCGTCGTGGTTTGGTCCACCGTTTGGCTCGAACGAAAACGCCGGGCTAATCTCGTCCCGCGGCGCGGCTGTCTGCCAGCCCCCCGGCGGTGGTGCGGCGGCGCAGGCGAGGGCGAAGAGGGTGAGGATGGCGAAGGTGGGGGAGACGAGTCGGTTCATGGGAGAGGTCGGGCTCTTGAGCACGAGTGGGGTTAATGGGATTACTGGGCCGCGGCGTGCACCAATGGAACGGCGGTGGTGACCCTGGCTGAGGGTGTCGCGTGACATCGCTGGGCGCCCGGCCGCATCCGGCACCTGAATGGCTAAAGAGCATGCCATCGGCCGGAAGCGTGGCGCGGCGCGCCATCGGTGTCGAGGCTAGATTCTGGCGCCCCCAGGACCTGTGGGTGGCAAAAATGGGCTAATGGGCAACCCACCGTGGCACGTGTAGGGATGGTCACAAGATTCGCTCCTGGACAGACGACCGGACAAAAAGCTCCACTGAGCCGCTCGACTTACATAGCCGCCGCCGATCGACCAGGAGACCCGGGAGTTTACCCCCTGTGAGCATCCGGCGCTCTCAGCCGGTATAATCCATAGGGGTCGAACAGCCATAATCGTTCCCAGGCCCATTTCTGTTCGAGATTCTGTAGCGGCCTGGTTCACTTTTATAAGTGGACAAGATTAGGTGCATGTAGTAGTCTTGCGGCAAGTTCGATGAACACCTGTATGAACATTTTAGCAACGATAGGGCCGGCGAGGCCGCTCGCGAGAGCGACACGTCGTGAACAGCCAGTCGTCGGCTGGATGTTCAGCCGGAGTCTATTGTCGGGCCTGAAACAACATCGGGCCGGGTATAGCAACCCCGATAGACTTTTGGTAGGCAGGTGATGCGATCATAGGATCCATAGGATTTTCAACCCTGCTTACCGCGACGGAAGCAGGGTTTTTTATTGCCCATGCAAGACTGAAGCAAAACTCGAAAAGAAAGGCACAGCACTGTGATACGAAACGAAGACGGCATCTAGACGATGTCACCAGGCAGAAAACATGAAGGGGCGCGGGAGAGCCGAGGTTCTCCGCCGGCCGGGATAGGGGCTGGTCGCCACCGATGCGCGCCGCATGATTTAAGCCGGATTTTACAATCTAAGGGCTTCGCAGGAGGTGTGCCCCTAAACACCGAAAGAACCACCGTGAAACCGTGGGTTGGTATCGCAAGATAGCAAGAGGTGTTTGTTCTTTGTTGAAATCGCGCGGGCCGGGAGCGATTCAAGTGCAGAATGCAAAGTGCATAATGCAGAATCCTCCCGGCCCACATTTTTCCAACAATGAAGGACCGCTATTCTTTGGTTCCTGCGTTCCGCTTCGCGGTATTGATCGGGGAGATGGCAATGGCGACGAGTTCGTTGGCCTCCGCGAGCAGCGGCGCCACCTCTTGTTGATCGACTTTCCCCGAATCCACCAGCAGTTCGACCCAGTATCCCGACTCGTCCGCTTCCTCGAGAACATCGCCCATCTTCGAAATGAAGGCGGGTTTCGATTTTGCACGGCAAGCTGCGCGGTAATTCGCGCCGACTGATGTTCCTGACCGAAGCAGTTGCCAGGCAAGAATCCGACTGGTCTCGTCTTTGGGAAGCGCCTCGCAGAATTTGATTACTTCCAGTGCGAATTGCTTTGTGCGGATTTGAAGGTTCTGATGCTTCATAGCTCGGAGCATTCTGCACTCTGCACCCTGCGTTTTCCACTCAAATAGGCCACCCACCAGCCTTTGCAGCCGAATCTCCAAAACTCAGCTCGCCTGGGGCAGCACCAGGGCGGCCTGCTCGAAGGCGGAGTTTAGAGCGCAGAGCGCAGAACGATGAGATGGCCGCCCAATAGGTGCGCCGGCATTCTGCACTCTTCACTTTGCATTCTTCATTTGAATGGGGTCGTGGCAGACAAGAAATGCACTTGCCCTGCAAGCAAGCTCATGCGGGACCTTTACCCGCCGACTCCACCAATGTCAACTGCGGGGAGAATGAGATTCAGGTGAGCCTCATAAGCTCGACCTCCGTGGGTGCGACTCCCACCCCCGCCACCAATTTGGGGAGGTGTTCCGGCTGCCGGTCTGTAAAACCGGTGTCGCAAACAACTGTCGGAAGTGACGACTGGAGCATTACCAGCACCCCCCACTATTTCTGGATCCGTAGCTCAATTAGCGGAGCAACCCGTTGTCTGCGGGAAGGCTGAGGGTGCGAGTCCCTTCGGATCCGCCATTTTCCAGCGCGTAGCGTAACGGCCAACGCACTCGGCCTGGGACCGAGGGACCGCAGGTGCAAGTCCTGCCGCGCTGACCAATTTCATGCTGCTGCCGTGGTGGAACACATCAGGCATCCGCCTTCTAAGCGGAACAATGCGGGTGGGAATCCCGCCGGCAGCTCCATTGCCAGGTGGTGTCAAAGTAGCATGGCGGTCTGTTACACCGTTCGGTGTTGGTGCGAGTCCAACCCTGGCAGCCAATTTCAGGGTGTAATGTCAGCAGCAGACGGCCTCGTTCGGAACGAGGAGGACGCAGGTGCAATTCCTGCCACCCTGACCATCTCTGGAAGGCAGGCAGATATAAGCTGGCTGCACCTGTCTCGAAAACAGGACCGGCATCGCCGGGGCGAGAGCATTACTCGCGCCTTCCGCCATTGTTTTCTGAAGCGCGAAAGCAGATCGCCCATCACTCCCAGCACTGGATGGTGTAGTCAGTCTGCACGCCGGTCTGAAAAGCCGGAGGTGTCGGCGCAATCCCGACTCCAGTGGCCAACCAACAAATTGGATTGTTGGAATAGTGGATTGATGGATTAATGGCAGCAGAGCTTCCCGGCGGTTTCTTCCGTCAATTCAACAATCCATTAATCCACTAATCCATCAATCCTTTTGCTCATGAACACCAACACTCCATTACTCCAGCACTCCATCACCCCAGTTCCGCCCGTGCGCCTTTTCGCCTCGGCCCGAAGCTGGATCGAAGGCGAGGCGCTCCGCCAGCTCTATGCGGCGGCGAAACTTGAAGGGATGCGCCTGGCAGTCGGGTTTCCGGATTTGCACCCCGGCAAGGGCAGCCCGGTGGGCGCGGCCTTTGTAACCGAGGGATTCATCTACCCTCACCTGATCGGCGGGGACATCGGCTGCGGCATGGCCTTGTTCAAAACCGACCTGGTTCAGCGAGACCTCAAGCTCAACCGCTGGGCTGAGCTCCGCTTCGACCTGGAGCATCCGTGGGAAGGCGATGCGCGGGAGGTTCTCGCGGCCTCGGAGCTCGAATCCACGGAATTCGACGAGGCGCTGGGCACGATTGGTGGCGGCAACCACTTCGCCGAGCTGCAGGCGGTCCAGGAGGTGGTGAACGCCCGGGAATTCAGGCAGTTGGGCTTGGGCAAGCAGCAATTGGTTGTTCTGTGGAAGCCACGCCTGGTCGCTGGCTCACGGAGCTGGCCGCAAGTGGGCGCGGAGCGAGACCCGTCTGCGCATGCGCGCGCGCTTCGGCACGCACCAGTTGACCCAGACACCGCTGGGTGGCCGGGTTATCTGCGAACGGCGCGAGTTGCTCTACGAAGAGGCTCCCGCCGCTTACAAGAACATCGAGGACGTGGTCCAGGATCTCATGGATGCCCGACTGGTTTCGGTCATTGCGACGTTCCGACCGCTCCTGACTTACAAGACGCGCGCAAGAATCAGATCGGAGTAATGGAGTGGCGGAGTGATGGAGTGCTGGTTATGAACGCCAGCCCCATCACTCCAATACTCCAATACTCCAATACTCCATCACTCCATTTTTTCCGTCCGTGAATGCAAAGCAGCTCGAGCAGCCGGCCCTTCAAGCCGCCCCTAGCCGGTGCGAGTCCGGCCACGGACACCAGAAATGAAGCATGCAGAATGCAGAATGTAGAATGCAAGACCCGCCTGGGAGTGCCTTCCGACATTCTTCATTCTTCATTCTGCCTTCTGCATTTCCTGCGATCGTGATCATGATGTAACAGCAGCATAACGCCCCGTGAAGGCGTTTGTGCCGGTGCGAATCCGGTTGGTCACCCCAACTCTCAGCGGCGCCTCGGCGGGAGAATTGTCGAGAATGCCCCTTGCGCGGCGGAGGGATTGAAGGTTTGATGCAGGGCAGGGTTGCCGGGGCGATGGGGAATCGCTCGCCTATACTGACCGGGCAGCCGGCGACCCGAGAAACAGTTATGAAAGTACGCAGAGGCAAGTTCTCCGGCGCCATCGGCAACGAGGTGTACGTCAACACCAAGCATGGCCAGGTCGTGCGGAGCCGGCCCCGCCGTACGCCGCGCCCCACCGCCGACCGGCAGCGCGCCCAGGCAAATCTCGGCCGTGTCGCGAGCGTGTGGCGCACGCTCTCCGACCAGCAATTCGTCGCCTGGGCGGCGGCGGCCAGGAAGGAGGGGATGCTCCCCTACCGGTTCTTCTGCCAAATCAACGGCACCCTCGCCGCCTACGGACAACCGCGGGTGCTCGACCCCCCCAAGCGGGAGAGACTCCTTCCGAATCCGGTCGAGGCGCTGGAAATCCGCAACCGGCGCGGGGTGATTACGCTGCGACTGAGAGTGCCCGAGGCGCCCGCCAGGTTCACCTTTGTGTTCGGGGTGCGATGGTGCAGCCGGGGCATGTCGGTACCCCGGAGCAACGGCGTCCTCCTGGGCCGGCTGCCCCAGGCGGTGCAGGGCTGGAGCGAGATCACGGACCTTTACGTCAACAAGTTCGGCCGGCCCCCGCCCGGTTCGCGGGTCTTCATCTGGACGCGGCAAGTCATCAACGGCCGGAAAGACGCGCTCAAGCGGACCTGCGCCGATGTGCCCCCGCCAGAGAAGTAACCGCAAGACCGTAGCAGCGCGCCAACACCACGCTAGTGATACCGTAGTAGCAAGCATGTTGCAAGCATGTTCCTAGGATGTTCCTTGCTTGTGCTTAGCTCTCCCTTCCCCTCAGTTCCGCGGCCCACACGCGAAACCGCCTCCCCTAGGGCTCGAGTATAGTTTACGCACGACGGAAGAGTTGTCAAGGTCACAACAGCCCTTCGTGCCTGGCTGGGAACCGTGGCCGGTCCTCAAGGGCAGCCGTATCGGAGCCGCCGAGGCCTGCCTCAAACGGCTTTGCGCCGCAACTCGGGGTGCCGCCAACGCCATAAAATATATGTCGGATGAATGACCAACGCCCCTCCCCAGCTCACCATGCTGAACACGGCGGATTTCCGGAGTGCTCCCTATTTCTCGTCTCCCTCTACGGGCGGAACATTGCGGACTTTTGCCATCACGCGGTCGAACTTCTTCCAGTCTCCGCGCTTGGCGCGGACGGCGACCGTATCGCGCCGCCGCCAGGCGGAGACCTGGTAGGCCAGCGCAATGCTCACCAACTGGTCAACGCTGACCTTTTCCTGCTCGGCAAGCTCTTCGACTTGCCTCGCCAGCGGGTCAGGCACTTGCGCTTGAATTGTCGTCATTTGCTCTTTCTCAGTTTTGCCAGGAACTCGGCCGGTTTCATTACATCTATACCAAATGTTTGCGCCGGTTTCAAATGCCCAACGTCGCGCGTGACGATCACCGGCACTTTGGCTTCTACCGCCATTTGCAGCACCGGCTCGTCGTCCGGGTCGCTCAAGCGAGGAAGCCACGCAGGCTCAAGCTGCCGTTGCTCTGCTGCAGCGCAAATCGCATCCAACACGCCGTCAATATCCTCTAGGGTCAGTCCCATTTCTGCCGCCTTCCTCTTGGCGACTTCCTCATACTCGAAAACCAAGTGGTTGCTCAGAACAATCTGCCAGCGGCCTCGCCGGAGTTCGGCGAAAATCTCGAAGGCCGCCCCTCGCTTCGACCAAAGCGCGCTCAAAAACACGTTGGTGTCAATGATGGCGCGGATCGGCATGAACGGAGTGAATGAAGAAACCGCCCGGTGGTCAAGGCAGGACATCTGTTTTGGCCCGCACCTGACCGCGTGCTGGCGCTTCCGACGGGGCGTTGAGTTTAGCTTGTCACGGCCCGGCAGCAATGGTTGAAAAGACCTCAACTCCCCAGTTGACATCCTGCACAGTCGTCACAGAATCAGCCGTAACGCTATAGGTGCGGGTGTTCATCGTTCGGATGCTTACGCCGCCAGGAAGGTCAGCGGCGGAAAGGACAAACGCGTCGGCGTGGTCGAAATAGACTTGAACCTCGCCAACAGCGAAGGCGTCAACCTCTACAGCCGGCGCGAGGGCGACACCGATTTCAAATCCCTGGCCCGCGACACCGAGCTTGCCGCGCCGGAGTCGGACGAAGGCGGGCCGCCCTGCGTGGACAACCGCCCGATGCTCGTCGCCGGCAAACCCGAACTGCGCGAATACAAAGCCGTATTCGTCGGTGCGAGTCCGGTTGGTCACCCCAAGACCCCAAGACTTCGGGAGGGCGAGCGAGCCCAAACTTATCTGGGGACTAAAAGAGGTCAGGGCTCGCAGGGACGCTCGCCCTCCCGAGGCAGGCTCAGGCGCTCAAGGCGTTGATCAACTCATCCAGTTTGTCTGCAATCGCCTGCACGTCGGCCTGGGTGGGCGGATTGGAAACTGTCAGGCCCAGCGGCGTGAGGGCGATGAGGCGCGCACGGAGGTCGTCGAAGTTGTTCTGGATGGCCTGGAACTGGCCGCGCATTTCGCCCGAGACTAACGGCGAGTTATCGGCCGGCAAGCTGGGATCGAGGATCGGTGTGGACATAAGCAATCTTTGGTTGATGTTTCCCGTTCGCCCCAGTTCTACGCCCGCCCGCCTGCACAAGCCCCGAAATGGCCCGGCCTGTACAACGTCGAAAACCGCCGCGCGGCCCCAGCGGGAGGCGGCACTTAACGCTGCGGGACTGGCGTCAGGGCGCGAATCGGACGGCCCAATAAGGATTTGGCGTAAAGGGGGGGACTGAATTACTTTCGGAGTCATATGAAGAATGAAGCGATTCCCATTTCAGGCGAGGTTGATTTTGCGAAACTTCTGGAACGCCTTTCGGATGACATAGTGACTGCGCCAGAGCTTCTGCGAATCGATGACCAGCTAAGCGATTATTCTGAGAAATACAGCGACGAGGTAGGCCAAGCTGCGTTCTTTTGGGACAGGGTGGCTATTGCCGTGCGTGAAACCGGGCGGTCACGACTCGCCCGCATTTATGACCAACGCGAAAAGGCGCTTAGTCTTCGAACGCTGCTTGCGACAATCGAAGCCCATGAACATCTCTTCGATCACGAGGCCGTGAAGAAAAGGGTGAACCCTGTGAACCCATCATTTGCACGGAGGATCATCCCTGGGAGCCATTTCCCTGATCCAAGAACGTTGAATAAAGACAAGGCTGAGGTTTCATGCGACGATCCGTTGGTGAAGAAGCTTGTCCTTTGGCGTGGTAATTTTGGGGCGCATATATCGGGCAAACAGACCCTCAAGAAGACGCTCCCGGACGGAGCTTTGCCTACACAGGAGGAGGCGTTCAAGCTCTGCGATCGGGCGTTTGATATTTACAACCGATATAGATCGCTATTTCGTGCTGATTTCCTTGTGAAGACCCTTGGCGAGGAGGGCAGCACTGGGTCAGTGTTCAGGCTCTTAAGGGCCGGGCTCGCCGCTGGTCGGAGAGACCGGATTGAGGCTGCGCAACGCTTGTTAAAGTCCATGCAGAGCGGCAGCCAGGCATAAATGGCTGGGCTACGTTCGGCGACGACAGCAGTGGACTTGGTTCTCGACCCCTTCTACGGCTGAGGCACGACTATTGACGCCAACGATAAACTGGGCCGCAAATGGATCGGCATCTGCGATGGCCCAAAAGCGGTCTGTTGCCGCCCCTCACGCATTTACTGAACCGAGTCCGACTTCGAGCGATTGCAGGTCTCGCAAAGCAATTCGATGTTGCGCGCAGTGCTGCTGCCACCCTTTGAAACAGGAATGATATGATCATACTCCAAGTTCTCACGGCTGCCACACCTCACACATTGACCTTGGTCTCTGCGCCACACCTCCCGTCGGACTTCCGATCGAATAGCCTGCCGCGTTTGATCGGCTTCGGCTTTGGGGTCCAATGAGGAGGATTCTTCTATGATTTGTAATGCGGCGACGCGCTGGCCTTCAGCAATCTGTTTCGGACTCAGTTTTGCAGATAACTCAGCTTGAAGCTTCTGCGGGTCTGCGCCGCCTTGTGCAGCAGCCAACGTTGCCCACTTGTATGCTTCAACGTAGTTCTGTGGCACGCCCCGCCCCGAGAAATAGCAGGTGCCCAACCAGAACTGCGCTAAATCGTCCCCTTGCTTTGCCGCTTTAGAAAACCACTTCACTGCGTCCTTGTCGCTTTGTGGCACCCCCCGTCCCTCTATGTAAGCGATACCCAAATTCGTTTGCGATTCAGCATCTCCTTCCTCTGCGGCCCAACGAAAGAACTTTGCCGCCTCATCGTCACTTTGTGGCACGCCGCTTCCATGCCGATAAGCGAAGCCTGCCTGACGACAAGCAGAGCAATAATGGACCTGTGCCAAGGCGTGGCCCTGTTCTGCCGCTACGGCAAACCACCTTGTTGCCTGTAAATAGTCCTGTGGCACGCCCAAACCTTCGAAGTATGCTCTCCCCAAACGGACTCGTGCCTCGAGGCCCAAATATGGTTCGTCATATCCATGCTCTACGGCCTTGGTGAGCCATTTTACTGCCTCTGGATAATCTTGTGGCACGCCATCTCCCTGCCAATAGGCAAAGCCTAAACGGCCTTGGGACTCGACATCCCCCTGCTCGGCTGCCTTGTGCAATAATTTGATTTCTTCGCTATATTCTTGCGGGGGCGTTGGCTGCGGGGATTCGACTGGTTGTTGTGGAGGCGGAAGGGGCGGTGATGCATCGGTTACGCTTTCAGTTGAAGTCGGTGACTCACTCTCAGGGATGACGAGCTGAGCGCCACATTCTGGACATTCAATCTGCATACCGGCACCGGCTATCTCGACTTCGAGATTTTGACCGCAGTGGTTGCAGCTAAATTTGATGTCCGGCATTTGCTTAGTGCGAGCAACTAGGTCGCAAACATTTTGGTGTTTAGCAACAAGGTTTTGCATTCTTATGCCGCGGGTCGAGAGGCGACTGTAGAGATGGCAAAAGCGTGAGGTCGCCGAATCGGCGGCGGGGGCCGGACCAACCCAAGCCCGGCCCCACGCTGTTCACCGCAAGCCCCGGACCGGGGCGAAACCTTCAACCCCGGCCCGGAAGCTGTGCGCTGTTTAGGTCGCGCGTTTGGTGGCGGGGTCGCTCCAGGCGCTGGGGCCGGCGGCGCCGATGGCGCAGACTTGGAACCAGTATTGCGTGCCGCTGGTCAGGCCGGCGACGGTGCAGCTCGAGGCTTTGCTGACGTAGCATTGGGTCCAGGGTCCGCTTGGCGACGCGGCTTGCTGGGCGATGTAGGTTTGGACGCCGCGGCGGAGGGCGTCCCAGGAGAGGTCCACGGTGCCTTCGAGGTCGCCGCCCGTGGCGACGAGGTTGGCGGGTTGCGGGAGTTGGCCGACGGGTGAGCGGGCGGCCTGCAATTCCCAGCCGCCGCTTTGTGCCGGGGTCAGAACGGAGTTTCTTCACTGCCCCCTTGCGAGCGCGCGGTCAAGCGCAAGGTGAATGGTGAGGACCGTGTGGCGACTTACGCCGCGGCCGACAAGCTGCCCGCGATCGTGGAAGCCTTCGAGAAGGCCAAGAAGGCTTCGAGCAAGGCCGAGATCGTCGCGTTGATCAACGACTGCGATCTGCCGCGTGAGGCGATTCCGACTCAGTGGCTCAACGAGGTCGAGGTGTGGGATGCCCTGCTGCAGCGGATGCCGCTCACGGCCCTGGTGTGGAACGATGCCTGGCGACCACCGCTATCGGCCCGGTCACTTCAATTCTTCACCGATTGCAGCCTGCCCGCCCTGAAGAAAAGTTCTGATCAATTCGCCCTCACCGCATACGGTCATGCCGGAAAATCTCTTGAACCATTTTCCACGCGGAACCTCCGGCTCTGTGGCCAGCCAGTCAGCGAGCAGCCCAAGTTGATCAACCGCAATGTGGCGGGTCCTGACGCGCTCCAACAGGTGCGCCCATAGGTCCCGGGGGAGATCCTGTCGCCGAACGCGCGGCACAATTAATCCCCGTAAAAGCCACGCGTGATCTCAGACTTGAGTGTTTCCACTTCGGCTGGATCGTCTGAATCCACCATCCGTTGCGCCAACGCGGACAGCTCTTTGCCCGAAAGCTGACGCTTGCGCGCCAGGTCGAAAGCAAATTCGAGGACGCGTGATTGTTCCTCACGAGGAAGGCGCATGATTTCATCAATGACTTTCGCTGCTGTCATTAGTCAACCCTAGCTCGAATTGGAATCGTGCGCAAATCCGATAGTTCGTTCGCTGCAGGGGACAGATCCGAGTTCCTTTCCCCGAGCAGATCGCCGTTCTTCAATCCACCCCAGCCCATCTCCTGTGCCGTGCCAATAGAGTGGCCCGGTAGGAACCTGCGCAACGTACGGAGCGCGCGAGCGTCGAGCAGAACTTTCACGCTGCGGGTTGGATCGTCAGTTTCTGGGCGTATTCGAGCACGGCCACCGCCTGCACGCGGGTGACGTCTGGAAAACAGTCGAGGTACTCGTCGAGACTGAGGCCGCTTTCGAGATTGGTGAATAAGCTGTCCACCGGCACACGTGTGCCCTTGAAGCAAGGCGCCCCGCTGAGGCGCTCCGGATCAACCCAGATCGGCACTCCCGGCGGTTAGTTCAATGGCAGGCCTGATTTCATCTCGGGGTTAATTTAGCAGAATCATGCTGCTTGTCAGCGGCGAATTTTGGCTGGCGCATGGCTTCGGAGAGAATCGTAAATCGTAAATCTGGAATCGTAAATAGGTGGCCGGTTCTTGCCTCACCGCACGGGAGGCCAGCGCGGCGACGGCCCTGGTCACGGCGGCCACCGAACCCAAGCGATGACTTGCAACGGCTTTACCCTGGCCGATCCGAACGACCGCGGGATGCTGGACGTGGCAGGCTTCGACACCAGCGTGCCGGCGGTCATCTCGGACTTTGTGCGGACGGCCTGATCATCACGCCGTCTGCCGGTTCAAGGACAACCAGAAGGCAACCACGCGGGCGGGTGGGCAACCATCCGCCCGCGCATTTCCAAAGTCCCGTTGGCCGAGCAGCTCAGGCGGCGGCCTGCAAAGCCGCAAAGGCTGGTGCAATTCCAGCACGGGACTCCATTTTTCGAGCATAGGTGTTTTACCGATTTCACGCGACGCGAACACCGGTGCCGGTCAGGACTTCACAGGCCTGGCTGCGGCGGTTCAACTCCGCCTTCGCGTCGCGGTTGGGTTGCAAGCATTGCAGCGATGCAGCGGTCGCTTAAACCGCGGAGCACGGGGCAGCACCGTGGCGACCCACCAACTTCGGAGTGGGGTGATGGAGTAATGGATAGATGGATTATTGAATCCCTAAATCGGGCCGCCCGTCTGCCCCATCACTCCACCACTCCAACAATCCAATACCCCATTTCTGCTTGCTCCCGTAGCTCAAAGTACCAGAGCGCGACGCTTCGAACGTCGCGGTTGCAGGTGAGAGCCCTGCCGGGAGCACCATTTCGCCGCGTTAGCCCAACAGAAGAGGCGTCCCGCTCAGAACGGGAAGGTTGAAGGTGCAAATCCTTCACGCGGCACCAGTTTGCTCCCGTAGCCCAACGCAGAGGCAGCGGGCTTAAACCCCGTTCAGTGTCGGTGCAACTCCGACCGGGAGCGCCAATGTGTCCACACCGCGTGTAGCCCAATTAGCAGAGGCGTCCCGCTCAAGACGGGAAGGTTGCAGGTGCGACTCCTGCCACGCGGACCATCTCTGGAATGCCAACCGGGCAAGCGAACCGGGCCTGTTTGCTAAACAGTGCGTGCCTTCGGGCAAGTGGCGCAAGTCCACGGTATTCCGCCATTTTAACAGGAGATCACAGAGCCAACGGAGAGAGGTCTTCTGGCATGAAGCCGTTTGCGGGCGACTTAAAACTCTGTTTCCTGCTGTTTAATTTCCTGCGCGCGTAGTTCAAAGAGAACCGTCCGCCTTATAAGCGGAGTCGCACTAGATGAGTGCCTGGATCCGGAGCGTTACCGGACGCGCGTACCATTTCGAATCCCTGAACGCGAAGCAGCTCCAGCGGCCTCATTGCGAGGTGCATTTAGCCGGTGGAAGAGACCGGCCGGGGATTTGATTCCTTGTCCCCAAACGGTGAAATGTCGGAGTTGCAAAACCGCAAAATTAGTCAAGCGGCCCGTAATGGCGTTTGCTAGTTTAGCGGGCAAATGAGCGGCACACGGCCAAAGCACGAGACAACGTGGAATGATTATCAGCAGCGCATTCTGCGGGTGTTGACGCATATCCAGGAGCATCTGGATGAGGCGTTGGATTTGGAGGAGTTGGCGCAGGTGGCGTGTTTTTCGAGTTTTCATTTTCATCGCATCTTCGCGGCGATGACGGGTGAGACGATTGCGGACCATGTGCGGCGGCTGCGGTTGGAGCGGGCGGCAATCGAATTGAGATCGGGCGCGAAGCAGGTGATCCAAGTGGCGCTGGACGCGGGTTATGAGGCGCATGAGGCTTTCACGCGGGCGTTCAAGGCGGCCTACGGAGTTTCGCCGGCGGAGTTTCGCCGCGCGACGGGGCCCATCGCCATTCGCGACGCGCCGTCCGGCGTGCATTTTCGGCCGGGAGTTCCTTTGACTACGTTCAACACAAACCACATCACAACCAAAATTATGAAAGTCATTACCAAAAAAATCAAACCGATGCGCGTGGCTTATTTGCGGCATGTCGGGCCATACGAAAATGTCAAATTCTCGCAAACGGGGTTTGACCTCATGGCACGCCTATCGGCGGACAAGCAGATTCGCAAGCGTTCGGCGTTCATCGGCATTGGGCACGATAATCCATCGGTGACACCGGCCTCGGAGCTTCGTTACGATGCGTGCTTCACGGTGGATGAAGAATATGAGCCGAAGAAGCCGGTTGAGTTGCAGACCATCGTCGGCGGCGATTACGCCGTGGTGAAAAATTGCCCGTTCGGGAAAATCAAGGACGCCTACCAGTATCTGTTCGGCAAATGGCTCGCGCGAAGTTCCCGGGAGTTGCGGCCTGCGCCCAGCTTTGTGATGCTGATGAATGCCCGGGACGCGGTCGCGCGCACGAAACAGCGGTATGATATTTATATGCCGTTGCAGCCGAAGCGGCCCCTGAATAAAGCGGAGCAAATGAACATCGAAGTGACGACGCTGGAACCGCAGCGGGTCGCGTATATGCGGCATGTGGGGCCGTATGATGGGTCGTATCGGAAATGGCTGGGTTTTACGACGAGGCTGAAGAAGGACGGGCTGCCGCGCAAGGATTCGTTGTTCATCGGCGTGCCCCTGGATAATCCGAAGGTCACACCGCCAGAGAAATTGCGTTCTGACACCTGCGTGACGGTGGATGAGAAGTATGTGCCGACGAAGCCGGTGCG